>Ga0187893_10002410_pt1 | contig 41192 bp, 36 predicted proteins | sample MA1701074metaG_FD_139574 | JGI IMG/M metagenome (GOLD analysis project Ga0187893, IMG submission 139574) | White microbial mat communities from a basaltic lava cave in the Kipuka Kanohina Cave System on the Island of Hawaii, USA - MA170107-4 metaG ...
CACCCATCCGCTCTCTTGACTCGACGGTTTGAGGCGCAGCTTCACTGGTCCCCCGCCCACGCTGAAGCGTGCGCGCTACACTGAGCATCATGAAAACCGTGGTCTCGCTAGCGCTGCTGCTCCTCTGGGCCGCGGCGGTCTCGGCTCAGTCCGCGTTCGGTCGTCTCACCGGGACCGTCTTCGACAACACCGGCGCCGTGGTGCCCGGCGTCACCGTCGCGCTCCAGAACACCCTCACCGGCCAGATGCAGACGACCACCACCGGCGAGGCTGGCGCATTTCTCTTTCCGCAGGTCCAGCCAGGCGTCTACACGGTGACGCTGACGCTCACCGGCTTCCGGCCGGCGACGTTTACCGGCGTCGACGTCAACGTCGGCGTCGAGCGGTCGCTCACCGCCCGTCTCGAAGTCGGGTCGCTCACCGAAGCGGTCACCGTCGTCGCGGGCGGGTCGCTCGTGCAGACGACCACGCCAGAGGTCACGCAGACGGTCATCCAGCGGCAGATCACCGACCTGCCGCTTGACGGACGCAACCCGATCGAGCTCATCCGTCTGCAGGCGGGTGTGCCGGGGATCCCGATGCCCGGCCTCAGCTTCACCGCGATCAACGGCGGCCGTGCGACATGGACGCAGATCACCATCGACGGCGTCAACGTCCAGGACAACTACATCCGTCTGAATGCCCTCAATTTCGTCCCGAACCGGCCGACGTCGGACACCATCGCGGAACTGACGATCACGACCGCCCTGCCGGGGGCCGACGTCGCGGGGGGCGCCACGATGGTGCGGCTGGTCACGCCGTCCGGCACGAACGATTTTCGTGGCAACGTCTTCGGCTTCAACCGCACCAACGCGCGCGGGTCGAACTCGTTCTTCAACGAGCGGAGCGGCCTGCCGGCGCCCCAGCTCCGGCGTAACCAGTTCGGCGGCACGCTTGGCGGGCCGATCGTACGGAACCGCTTCTTCTTCTACGGCTACTACGAAGGCTTCCGGCTTCGTACGCAGGTGGCGCAAAACAACGTCATCCCGCTCCACGACGATCTACTTCAGGGCGTCTTCCGCTATGCCGGCGCCGACGGGCAGATCCGCGCCGTCAACATGCTGCAGCTCTCGGGCCTGCGGCCGGACCCGGTAGTGCAGCGCGAGATTCTCGCGCGGCTGCCCTCGGCCAGCCTGGTGAACAACTTCGACGTCGGCAATTCGACTGACACGCGCCGTCTGAATACCGCCGGGTACCGTTTTCTGCAGCGGAGCGAGACTGAGCGTGACCAGTGGGGGCTGCGCTTCGATTACGAGGCGACGCCGGCGCACCGGTTCGAAGCGAACTACTCGTGGTTTCGGGAACTCGACGACCGTTCGGACGTCGATGGGACGCACGCGCGGCCGCTCGTGTTCACCCACTCCACGGCGCAACGCTATGTCGGCGCGTGGCGGTGGAGTCGCGACACGCTCACGAACGAGGTGCGCGGCGGCGGCAACCTGGCACCCGTCGCGTTCGAAAGCGGCGAGGAGGTGGGGGCCGCACTCTTCAGCCTGCCGCTCGTCACGAATCCGGCGACCGGCTTCGATCCACAGGGGCGCGACATCCGTACCTATCACTACAGCCATACCGGCTCGTGGCTGCGCGGCCGGCATGAGGTGCAATTCGGCGGGCAGCTGCAGCAAATCCGGGCCAATCCCTACAACTTCCTGGGGCGCGTGCCGGACGTGGCGTTCGGGTTCAGCGCAGCGGCACCCGATGGCGTCGACCTCACCGCGGCGGACTTTCCGGGCGGCATCAGCGCCAACGACCTCGCGAGCGCAAACGCGTGGCTGGCGCTTGTGTCCGGCACCATCAGCTCCGTCGGCCACACGTTCCGCGTCCGCGATCGGTCGTCGGGCTTCGTGGCCGGTGCGCCGCGCGACAACAACTACAGCCTGAGCAACACCGCCGTTTTTCTACAGGACCACTGGCGCTGGCGGCCGAACGTCACGATCCGCGCCGGCGTGAAGTGGGAGTACTACAGTCCCGTGCGCGAGGACGACAACCTGGCCCTCCAGCCGATCGTCGGCGCCCGGACCATCCGCAACATCCTGCTGGATCCCAACGGGCGCGTCGGCTTCGTCGACGGCGGCTTCTACCATCCGGACCTCGACAACTTCGGGCCGTCGGTCGGCTTCGCATGGGATCCGTTCCGCAGCGGCCGGACGGTGGTCCGCGGCGGCTACACGCTCACGTTCGTCAATGAAGAGGCGTTTACAGCGGCCATCAACGCCACGAACGCCAACATCGGCCTCGAGGCCGATGCCGTGCTGCCGAATCTCTACACCACGCTGGCGCAGGGGATTCCCGTGGTTCCCGCGCCGGCATTCACGCGCGAGCGGAGCTACGCCGACCAGCTCGACGTCACACTGGGAGCGGCGGCCTTTGCCATCGATCCGGATATCCAACAGCCACGGGTCCATCAGGTCAGCGTCGGCATCGCGCGCGAGCTCCCGTGGGCGTTCGCGGGCGAGGCGCGCTACGTCGGCACCTTCGGGCGTGGGCTGTGGCGCGGCAGCGATCTGAACCAGATGAATCCGCACGACGCGTTCGGGGAGGATTTCCGGCGCGCCCGCAGCAACGGTTTTCTCGCGCTGGCGGCGACGGGCGTCTTCAACCCTGCGTTCGATCCGGCGATGGCCGGCAGCCAGCCGCTCTCCGTCATTCCACAGTTCGGCGGCGGATTTCTGACGAATGCGACGGTACGTTCGCTGATCCAAACGGGTCAGGTGGCGGCGCTTGCGGACCTGTACACGACGAGCGCCGGGCCCCTTATCGCGGCGCTCGCCCGCGACATGTTCCTGCCGAACCCGGGGATCTACGTCGCGGACCTGCTGCACAACGGCGCCTTCACCGACTACCACGCGCTGCAGCTCGAGCTCCGCCGGCAGTTCCGCGACGGCGTGCTCGGCCAGATCAACTACACGCTTGCCGACAACCGGGCGAACTCGTTCGGGACGACGCGCGAGCGCTTCGAGCCGTTCCTCGACAACGCGCGGCCGGAGCTCAACGAGGGGCGGTCGCCGTATCACACGACGCACGCGATCAACGCCAATGCGATCGTGGAGCTGCCGTTCGGCCAGGGGAGACGATGGCTCAATCGCGGTGGTCTTGCCGACCTGTTCGCCGGCGGCTGGCAGGTGAGCGGGATCGTGCACTGGCAGAGCGGCGCGCCGATCTCACTTCTCGCCCGCAGAGGCACGTTCAACCGCACCGGACGCTCCGGCATTCAGACGGCGCGGAGCACGCTCGGCGCGAGCGAGATCCGGAAGCTGCTGGGGGTTCGCGAAGTGGACGGCCAGGTCTACTGGATCGATCCACGCGTCATCGACCCGAACACCGGCCGCGCCGTCGGGCCCGACGCGCTGACGAACGCGCCGGGCTTCGAAGGCCAGGTCTTCTTCAATCCGATGGCAGGTGAGGTCGGGGGCCTCGAGCTCCTCGGCTTCGACGGCCCCTCACAGTTCCTGCTCGATCTGGCGATGGCCAAGCGCCTGCCGATCCGGGGCCGGTGGGGGCTGCAGATCCGAGCCGACGTGTTCAACGTGTTCAATACGGTGAACTTCTTCGTCGGCGATTACGATATCAACAGCGCGTCCTTCGGCCGCATCAGCGCGACCAATACCGACCCGCGGCTCGTCCAGCTTGTCGTGAAACTCGACTTCTGAGGTCCGGCGCGTATCCTGGTGTTCGTAGTGTCCGGCTTCAGCCGGACGCCGCGTATCCTGGTGTTCGTAGTGTCCGGCTTCAGCCGGACCGGTACATCAAAAGATCGCCAACGGGTTCAACGGTGATCCGGTGCCTCCCTCGACCGGTAGCGGTGCGAACGAGATCAGGAATTCGTACCTCTTCAGCTTGCGCGCGGTCGCCACGGCCTGCTCGAGATCCAGGCATTCGACGATGTTGATGCCCATCCAGTTGAGGACGGCGACGTGGATCGGGTTGCGCATGCCTTCCCAGCCCGGGCGCGGGTTCCAGTCGATGTTGAAGTCGTGGCCGAGGAACGCGGGCATGCGCTCGTGCATCCACGGGATCGTGTCGGCGTAGTACCCGGCCACCTGCCCCGCCCACGGACCGACCGCCGCACGCCGTTTCCAGCGGCCGATGTAGAGCAGCACGACGTCGCCGGGGCCTGCCTTTACGCCCATCTTCTTCTCCCACGCCTCGAGATCCGCGCGGCGGATCGGCGTGCCGGGCTCGACCCAGTCGACGCCCTTGAGCTGCGCGATGTCGTAGAGCACGGCGCGTGTGAAGATGCCGTCCTTCCAGTTCATCACGCTGCCCTTGGCGCAGCCGGTCTCGGGCGAGAGGTTCCCCTTCACGGGCACGCCGTTGTACATCATCCCGTTCTCGAAGAAGTGGCACCACGTATCCATGTGGGAGACGGTGAGCCCGTGATAGCTCACCTGGTAGTTGTCCGTGGTGCCGCCTTCGGTGATGTTGTTGGTCGTCCGCCGGAAGAGCCCGGCCGGCTGGACGTCGGCGGCAGCGACCTGAGGGACATTCGCTGCGAGCGACACGACGATGCCGTTGCGCACGAGCTGGACCGCGCTCAGCACCTTCTGCGGCGTGATCAGGTTCGACGTCCCCTTGTTGTCGTCGTTCCCCCACTTGCCCCACGTCTTGAACTCGGTCCGCCACTTCTCGTAGGCAGCGCGGAGCTCGGCGGTGTCGGGCGGCGGCGGCCCGGCCGGCGGCTGCGCGGCGGGTGCCTGCGCAGCAGGTGCTGCCGGCGCCTGCGCGTCGACGCTGCTCGGTGCATGTGCGCGGAGATGAAACCCGCCGATGAGACCGACCAGCACGAGACCAGACGCGATCAACACTGACTTCAGATGACGTTGCATAGATCCTCCAAGAAAGCCGTTTCACCGCTTACGCGGGTGATCTTTGAAAAACGCCGCGATCCGCTCGGACGTGCCGCGCGGAAAGCTGTGGCCGCCTGGGTGGATCCAGGTCTCGACCGGGGCGCGGGCGCCGTTGATCGCCATAGCGGCGTCGATGGCGGCTCTTTGATCGGCGAACGGGATTTGCGGATCGCGCTCCCCGGCCACCGCGAATAGGGGACGTGGCTGCGTCAGACGCACGGCCGGACGCAGGCGGCCAGCGACGACCGCATAGGCGGCAAAGACGGACGGGCGCTCGGCCCAGAGCAGATACGTAAACCCAGCGCCGTTGGAGAACCCGGTCGCATGGATGCGGTCGTCGTCCACCGCGTACTTCGTTCGCAGCGTCGCGAGCGCCGCGTCGACGAGCTTCAGATCGCGGTCGCCGTCCTGCCCGCGCTCGACTTGCCAACCCGAGAGCCCGTCGCGATCGAGCGCCTGGAAGTAGACGACGATCGCGTCGCGCCAGGCGAGGTGCAGGTTGATGTACTGGAAGTCGCGGATGGTGTCGCCGCGGCCGTGAAAGGCGAACACGAGCGGCAGCTTCGCGCCCGCGGGCGGCGTCGAGGGTGCATAGACGAACGCCTGACGCATCTCGCCGCCGACCGGAAAGGTGACGAGCTGCTGTCCCGCCGCGGGAGCCACTCCAGCGGCAAGCAGTATCAAGGTGCCCAGGATGCCTAGGGTGCCTAAAGTGCCTGACGTGCGAGTCATCTGCGGCACTCTAGGCACTCTAGGCACTCCAGGCACGTTGCGGAGTTACGGAGCTACTCCGTCGTCGGCTTCGCGGACATGAACTTCTGCCGCAGGGCGGCGCGATCGACCGCTATGCCACGGATGTAGACCGCGTCGATCCGCCGCGTGTTGGTGATGTCGTCGATCGGGTTGGCGTCGAGCACGAGCAAGTCGGCGCTCTTGCCTGGCGCAATCGTCCCGAGATCGGTCAATCCCATCACCTCCGCCGAGTTGCGCGTCGCCGCGACGAGGACGTCGTGCGCAGGCATGCCGGCCGCCACCATGTCGGCCATCTCGATGTGCGGCCCGTACGGCGTGTTGCCGTCGGTGCCCATCGCGATCTTGATGCCGGCCGCGTGGAGCTTCGCCAGGTTGCGCGCCTGGATGCCGTAGGCCTTCTGCGCTTCCGGATCGTCCTTCGCCGCCGCCGCCTGGAGCTTCTCCAGCTCGGACGGCTGCACCGTATCGTTCACCCAGCTGAGGTCCTGTTTGACTCCGCGGCCGGGCAGGTTCGGCACGAGGATGACCTCCGGCCGCGCCTTCCACATCGCGACGAACTCCTCGTCGATGTCACGGTCGCGAACGCCGTGCGCGAACGCATCGAGACCCGCCTTCAGAAGTCCCTTCCCGTCCTCGAGCTCGAAGATATGCGCTGTCACGCGGACGCCGTGCTTGTGCGCCTCCTCGATGGCAGCGCCGTACAGCGCAGGCGTGAGCTTCTTGTATTTGTTGTCGCGATCGTCCACCCACAGCTTGATGATGTCGACCTTCCGCTTGGCGTTGTCCTGGACGGCGGCGCGCGCTTCGTCAGGTGTCGAGACCCAGAACGGCACTTCTGTCCGCCCCGGCTCCGGCGCCGTGATGCCGCGCCCCGCGGTCTGGAACCGCGCCATGTTCGGCGCCGTCATGCTCTCGTTGCGCACCTGGTACGGGATGTCGCCCTGATCCTGTCCCATGCTCACCGCCGCGACGACGCCGTAATACGCACGGCGCTCGAGGTCCTCGATGAGCGTGTCGCGCGACTGAGCGCGTAGGTGGACGTGGGCGTCGAGAATACCCGGCATCACCGTCTTGCCGGCAAGATTGACGCGGGCGGCACCCTCAGGTACCTGCACCTGGTCCGCGGGGCCTACCTGCTCGATTCGCGACTCGCGGACGAGAATCGTCGCGTTCTCGATCGGCGCGCTGCCGTCGCCGACGATGACGCGCGCGCCTTCGAAGGCGGTCACACCGGCACCGGCAGCCGCCTGCTCGGGTTGCGAGGATGACGAACAGGCCGATACGAACACGAGGCCTGCCGCCAGCAGGCCCGCAACGACCGTCTTGTGTGGTGAGTCCGTGGTCATGAAGCGCATGGGACGTCTCCTCATCGTGATGACACACTGTCAGAAACGAGCAGACGGATGGTGCCGTCGTGCTTGTTGAGCAGGAACACGCGGCCGTCGGGCCCCGCGGCGAACCGCAGGTCGGCGCGCGAGGCGGGCGACTTGCCCTGTCGGGCGTTCTTCTCGCGGATCAACTGGAGCAGCGTCTTCGACTCGCCGCCCTCGTGGAGCAGCACGCGGCGCATCGCATCCTGGCCGCCACTCGGCAGCTTGTCGGCATGAATATAGAAGATCTCGCCGCTTGGAAAATCGCCGAACAGTACGAGGTTGGCGAGTTGCGGAATCCGGTCGCCGCGGTAGACGTGGACGCCGGTGATCGCCGAATTCCCCTGGAACAGCGGGTCGAGTTGGCCGTATTCGACCACGGGATAGGTCACGGTGGGGTCCCCCCGCCGCCGCGAGAGATCCACCGCCTCTCGGCTGATGTAGCCGAAGCTTCCCTCCCACTTGTTCCAGCCGAGATTCGCCCCCGGACGCACGACGCTCAGCTCCTCGACGATGTTCTGTCCGATGTCGGCGAGGAAGAGATTGCCGGTCAGCGGATCCCAGCCGAAGCGCTGCGGGTTGCGCAGGCCATATGCGTAGATTTCGCCGAGCACCCCCGGCTTGCCGACGAACGGATTGCTGGCCGGAATGCCGTACTTCCGATTCGTGCTGTTCGATCCAAGTGGGTCGAGGCGAAGCAGCTTGCCGAACGGCGAGTCGAGATTCTGCGCGAGACTGAGCGGGTCGCCGCCGCTGCCGCCGTCGGCGCAGGCAACGTACAGCAGCCCGTACTCGGGGCTGCCCGGCTTCGCGAGCGGATTGAAGCTCATGTGGCCGGCATTGTGGTTGGCGAACGGCTGCTCGACGCGCAACAGCTCTCGCGGTGGTCCGCCGTCGTAGGTCGCCGCGCCGGGCGTGCGGGCCGTGAACTCCAGCAGCACCGTGTGATGCGTGTTGTTGCCGCCGCCGGGCCGAAAGTCAGGCGTGGGTGTCCGGTCGCTCGTGTCGGTCCAGACGTAGAGCTTGCCGAACCCCGGCGCGCCCTGCTGGCCGAACTGGGGATGAATCGCGAAGCTCTGGAAGCCGCGCTCCCGCCCCATCGACTGCACGGGAACGCCAAGCGTGTTGATGTCGAGATACGGCCTCACGGTGCGGCCGTCATAGCTGACGGTATAGAGCAGCCCGCGCATATCGTTGACAAACAGGCGCCGCGTGCCTGGCTCATCGACGAGCAGCATCATGCGCGCGGCTTCGCCGCCGACGTCCGGCACCGAAGCGAACTCAGCGACGCGGACGCGAACGACGCCCTCGGTGGCCGAGAGCGGTGCGGGGAACGGATCGGTGGGCGACTGGGCGAGCGCCGCCGGGGCGAATGCCAGAGCTAGCAGCAGCACTCGGCTCGAACGCATGGGCGCCCTTATATCACAGGCCCCAGGCCTCAGGTTGTGGCGGACGGGACTATGCCACGGCGAAGCGCCGCACCGCCTCGTCATTCCACGCGAGGCCGGCGCCGGCGCGGCCTGACGGCATCGCCATGCCGTCCACAATCTGCAGCGGCTCAGCTAACAGTCCGTTCATCCAGTCGACGTATTCCAGCCAGTGCGCCGTCGGCGTCGCCGCCAGCAGATGGGCGCTGACTTCGGGATGGAGGTGTGACGACATCGGTATCCGAGCCTCCGCCGCCAGGGCGGCGGCGCGCTGCCAGCCCGTGACGCCGCCGATCCGCTCGAGATCGGGCATCACGCAGTCGCAGGCGCGGGCCGCCAGCGCCTTTGTCATGTCATACACCTGCGAGAAGTTCTCGCCGATCTGCAGCGGCGTCCTGACGGCGGCCGCAATCCCAGCGCACCCCTCGTAGTCGTCGTGCCGGATCGGCTCCTCGATCCAGTAGACGCCTTCCCCATCCAGCGCCTGCGCCCGCCGGACCCCTTCGTCGACAGACAGCGCCTGGTTGTAATCGACCATCAGCGCCACCTGGTCGGGAATTCGCCGCCGCACGGCCCGGACCGCGGCGAGGTCCTCGTCGAGTGTCGGATAGCCGAGTCGCAGCTTCACGCCGCGGAACCCGCCGACGAGCAACGCCTCCGCCTCGTCGGCGAGCGCCTCTGGTGCCATCAGGCCGAGGCCGTTGCTGTTGTAGGCGGGGATGGAGTGCGGCTCGCTGCCGAGAAGTCGCGCGAGCGGAAGTTCCGCGGCCCGCGCGACTGCATCCCATGCCGCCACGTCGACGAGCGACATCGCCATCCGTACGATCCCCTGCACGCCGATCAGCGTGAAGCGCCTCGAAAGCGCCGCCCAGAGATCGGATGGCACGAGTGCGGCGCCAGCGACGGCTTCGAGGATATCGTCGAGGAAGCGGACGATGGCCGGCGCGGCAGCCGGACGATAGCAGAACTGGTACGCATGCCCCGTGACCCCTTCATGCGTGTCGAGGTCGACGAGGAGCAGCGGCGCCGTTCGCACCGTCGCCGCGCTCGTGCCGAGCGCGTACCGCATCGGCACCATCGCGGGCGTGGCGCGAATCGATCGGACGGTGAGCCGGGGAACACTGGAAATCACAAGTCACAGGTCACAAGTCAGAAATCACAATTACTCCGTCATGGCTGTGCTTGGTGCGTTGTGTGTGACTGGTGGTGATGTGTGACTTGTGATTTCACTTCGGGCCGGCCGTCGGCATGCAACGCGAGGATATCCCACACGGCGCGGTTGGCCGGCGTCGGCACGCCGACAGCGTCGCCCAGCTGGACGACTCCGCCCGACAGCCACGCGACCTCGAGCCGGTTGCCACGCTCGAGATCGTGGTGCATCGACGAGGTCATGTCAGCCGGTACCGTATCGAGGAACGCGAGCCGGTCCTCCGCGTAGTCCTCGCGCAGCCGCACGCCGTGCGCGCGCCCGACCGCAACGGTTTCCGTCAGCAGCTCGTGGAGAAATGTCCGACTCCGCGGGTTGCTCCGAATCGGTCCAATCGTCGAGCGCATGGTCGCGGTCGTGCCGGAGAGGCCGACCAGAAAGACGTATTTCTCCCAGAGCGTGCGGCGAATGTCGTCCGAGATCTTGGCCTCCAGGCCCGCGCGCACGAACGCGTCGAGCAAGCGCTCCGCACGCGCCGACCGGCTGTCGTCGTACTCGCCGAAGATGAGCCGCTGCATCGTGCCGGTCTGCCGAATGACGCCTGGACGCGCGAGTTGCGTCGCCACGTACGCCACACCGCCCACGACGGCGGGCTCGCCAAAGGCGCGTCGCAGCGTGTCGTCCTTCAGCACGCCGTTCTGCAGCGATATGACGGTCGTCTGCGGTCCGACCATTGGCCGAATCGCATCGACCGCGCGCTCGGTATCCCACAGCTTGACCGCGATGAGCACGAGGTCGGCTATACCAACGGCGGCCGGGTCGTCGGTCGCCTGTACGCGCGCGACGCGCACAGTGCCGTACGGCTCGTTGTCGATAAGCAGCCCCTGCTCGCGTATGGCCGCCAAATGCGCGCCGCGCGCGATGAATGAGACGTCGTACCCCGCGTGGGCGAGGCGGCCGCCGTAGAGGCCGCCGAGCGCGCCCGATCCCATGACGGCAATCTTCATGTGGTGTCTGCGTGTGTGATGACCTTGGATGAGCATAGCGCACGAACACGAACGCCCGAACGCACTCGACGCGCGAGGCATCAACGGAAAGCGCCATCGACGCAGACCGGTGAATTCGTCCGCGAAGAACTCCACCACATCCGTGAGGGGAAACACGGGGCGCGATCGACGGAGCAGGCGATCGCGATCGGCCTCTCGAAGGCGCGGCGTGCCGGCGTGAAGCTCGGACCTCCGCCGCGCGGCGCCAAGGCGGCGCGTACGAGACCGCGCCGCCGGGGAGCCGCCGCCTAGGCCTCGCGCCAGCCCCGTCGCGTCAGCGAGGCGCGCAGTTTCTCCGTGCGTGCGACCATCCGCGGCTGCAGGTCGAAGCGTTCGGCCAGGATGACGGTGGTCGGCGACTCGAGGCGCAGCTCGAAGCCGTCGGAGCGGCGATAGACGTTACAGGCGAGCTGGTCCTCGTTGAGAGCCAGACGCCAGAGCGTGGCGACCGGCCGCGCATTGGTCATCGAATGGCGTCTATTCTACGGCCAGTGGCTCGCGGCCGGCGGCTCGCGACGCGCGGCTCTTCGCTGAGTCCGCAGGTTGTGGATGACGAGATACGAGCGGAACGCCGTCATGGCCCAGAGGCCCGCCGCGGCCAGACGCTCGTTCTTCCGGCCAATCGTCAGGTTCCAGGCACTGAAGGCGCCGGCATCCATCAGCGCGCCCACGGCGACGAGCGAGCCCGGCGAATGATCGAGCGGCCGGAGCAGTGGGTTCGTCTCACGCACGCGGTAGTGCTTCAGCGAATGGTACGTGGAGGCCCAGTCGGCCGCCGCCGCGATGCTGGCGGCAATCGTCGGACGATTCAACCCGCTGCCTTCCTGTGCCGCCGCCGCCGTCGGCAAACCATACACGATGAGCAGGACGGCGAGCAGACACACGATCGGCCGGCAGGCGTGGAGCATGTGTGCGGTATGGGTCCGCGAACCTCGCACCTGTAGAGGTTGAGCCCGACAATAATGGATCAATGCGCGCCACTTTGCCAGGGGCTGTTCGTCTCGGCTCCGACGTCCTCTTGGCCTCCGACCGCCTCCACGGCGCGCGCGTCGGCGTCGTCTGTAACCACGCCTCGATCGACCACGCGTTCCGTCACGTCGTGGACCGGCTCGCCTCCGCCGACGGCGTCCGCCTGACGGCGATCTTCGGCCCGCAGCACGGCTTCCGCTCCGACGTTCAGGACAACATGGTCGAAACGGCGCATGGCGAGGACGCCTCGCGTCGGGTGCCGGTGTATTCGCTGTACAGCGAGACCCGCGAACCGACAGCTGAGATGCTGCGCGACGTCGACGTGCTGGTCGTCGATCTTCAGGATGTCGGGTCGCGGATCTACACGTTCATCTACACGATGGCGAACTGCCTGCGGGCGGGGCGGCGGCACGGTGTCCCGGTGATCGTGTGCGATCGCCCGAATCCCATCGGCGGCGCGCACGTCGAAGGGGCGTGCCTCGTGCCGGGCTATGAGTCCTTCGTCGGCCAGTTTCCGATCCCGATGCGCCACGGTCTGACGATCGCGGAGCTGGCGGCGCTCTTCAACGAACACTGGGGGATCGGCGCGTCGCTGGAGATCGTCCGCATGGAGCGGTGGCGGCGGAGCACGTATGGGGATCACACCGGCCTGCCGTGGGTGATGCCGTCGCCGAACATGCCGACGGTCGATACCGCCATCGTGTTCCCGGGGACGGTGCTCTTCGAGGGGACGATGCTCTCGGAGGGCCGGGGAACGACGCGCCCGTTCGAGCTCGTGGGCGCGCCGGGCATCAACGCCGAGCGGTTTGCCGACGCGATGAACTCCCTCGAGCTGCCTGGCGTCTGGTTCCGGCCGGCGATGTTCGAGCCGACGTTCCAGAAGCACGCGCAGCGAAGCTGCGGCGGCTGCCAGATTCATGTCCTCACCCGCGACGACTTCCGCCCCGTGCTCACGGGCGTCGCGCTCATGGCAATGTTCCACCGCTTCGATCCGGCCGGGTTCCGGTGGCGGCCGGCGCCGTACGAGTACGAGCGCGAGAAGCTGCCAATCGACATTCTCGCGGGATCCGACCTGCTGCGGCGGCAGGTCGAGGCGGACGCGCCACTCGCCGAGATCGTCGCCTGCTGGCGCGAGGACGAGCTGACGTTTGCGAGGCTGCGGAAACCGTATTTGCTCTACTAGACCGCTCTCCACCCCGGCGGAAGGCGCCTACAAGCGTGTTTTGGCGATCCCAGGGGCCTTGGCTTCCTGCGGCGTGGCTGGCGCGAGGTGGTGCTCCGTCAAGTGTGCCTTCAGCAGCTCGAACGCCTGCGCCGGAGTGTCCGCCCGCTGCAGCAGGTTGATATCGGCGGGGCTGACGGCTCCCCATTCCACCATGGGCTCGAGATCGAGGATGCGGTTCCAATAGTCGGTGCCGTACAGAATGATCTGAATCTGCTTCGCGAGTTTTTCTGTCTGCATCAGCGTGAGAATCTCGAACATCTCATCGAGCGTCCCGAAGCCGCCTGGGAACACCACGAGCGCCTTGGCCAGGTACGCGAACCAGAACTTCCGCATGAAGAAGTAGTGGAACTCGAAGTGCAGCCCTTGGGTGATGTAGGGATTCGCGCCCTGTTCGAACGGCAGCTTGATGTTCAGACCGACGGTCTTGCCCCCCGCCTCCTTGGCGCCGCGGTTGGCGGCTTCCATGACGCCGGCGCCGCCGCCCGACGCGACCACAAAGCGATGGTGCGACGTGTCGAGGCCGAGCGACCACTTGGTCAGCAGCTTGGCGAGCTCGCGCGCCTCCTCGTAGTAGCGCGACCATTCGACCGCCTTGCGCCCGCGCACGAGGTGCTCGTCGGGCTGGGCCGGCTCGTTGCCCGCGAGACGCCGCATGATGCGCTGCAGCGCCTCCTCGGCGTGCTCTCGGCTGTGGACGCGCGCCGACCCGAAGAACACGACGGTGTCCTGAATGTTTTCGGCGCGGAATCGGCCCAGCGGCTCGAGGTACTCCGCCAGGATCCGGATTGGACGCGCTTCTTCGCTATCGAGAAACTCGCGATTGAGGTAGGCCAACGGTTGCGGCTGCATGCCACGATTATCGAGGGACAATGCAGGGGGCACCAACCCAGCTATGCGCGAGTTCGCCCACGATCTGCTCATCAACGCACCGCCGTCGGCAGTCCTCGACGCGTTTTTCGACGCCAAGGCGCTCGCCGCCTGGTGGGAAGTGTCGCGGTCGGTGTGCGTGCCCCGTCCGTTCGGCAGCTATGCCGTCCAGTGGGAGCCGACCGAGTGGCGTGACGAACTCCTCGGCCGTCTCGGCGGCGTCTTGCACGGCACGGTCGTCGAGTTCACGCCGGGGCAGGAGTTCTTTCTCGCCGATCTCTACTGGCAGCCGCCCGACGGCGACCCAATCGGGCCGATGGCGCTCGAGGCGCGCTGTAAACAGGACGTCGCGGGCACGCTGCTCCACATCCGCCAGTCGGGGCACGACGAGGCGAGTCCGCGCTGGACGCGGTACTACGAGGTCATGTCGGGCGGCTGGCTTGCGGCGCTTCAGGGGTTGAAGCGCTATCTCGAAGACCGTCACGGGTCCGGCGGAGGCCGGACGTCCGCCCCAGAGTCCGGCTGAAGTTGGACACTACTTACCCTACACGCGCTGCAATTTCACGAAATTCGACGGCCCTGGCGCCAAGTCGGGTGTGATGCTGACGAGCACGACCGTTGCGGCGGCGGGAATCGCACCGCGCGCGATGAGCAGACTCCCGATGCGGGTCGCCGTCTCGCTTACATCTCCCCGCAAATTGGCGACGACCGGCGCCACGCCCCACGAGAGCGCGAGCCGCCGGGCAATCGCCGGATCGTCGGTCGCCGCGTAGATCGGCACCCGTGGCCGCAGCGCAGACAAGAGGCGCGCCGTCTTGCCGCGGCGGGTGATGGCAACGATGGCCGTCGCCTCGCTCCGCGCCGCAAGCGTCACAGCGGCCTCGCAGATCGCGCGGCCGTGGCCGGGCAGGAATCGCGCACCTTCGAGTGGCACCACGGTCGCAGGCGGCGACGCTTCGGCCTCGCGGATGATGGCGTCGAGCGTCTGCACGGTGCGAATCGGAAACAGGCCGACCGCCGTCTCGCCGGCCAGCATGATGGCGTCGACGCCGGCGCCAACCGCATTCGCTGCGTCGCTGACCTCGGCGCGGGTCGGCCGCGGCTCGCTCCGCATCGACTCGAGCACCTGCGTCGCCACGATCACCGGGATGCCGAGCGCGCGCGCCCGCTCGATCGCCTCCTGCTGCACGCGCGGCACACGCTCGAGCGGCAGCTCGAGCCCGAGATCACCGCGCGCCACCATCACGGCATCGGCCTCCCGCAGGATGGCATCGAGCCGCTCGACCGCCTCGGGACGCTCCAGTTTGGCGACGAGCGGAATCTGCGGCGCGCCGACGGTGCGCAGCCGCTCGCGCGCCTCCTGCAGATCGGCCGGCGTCTGCACGAAGCTGAGCGCAATCATGTCGACACCCAGCAAGACGCCGAACTCGAGGTCGACGCGATCTTTCGGCGTCAGTCCCACGCGCGGCAGGACCACGCCTGGCGCATTGATGCCCTTGTATTCTCCGAGCACCCCGCCGTCGACGACCGTGGTGCGCACCTCGTTGCCCAGTACCTCGTCCACCTTCAACTGAATGCGGCCATCGTCCAGGAGCAGCGTGTCGCCCGGCCGCAGCAGCCGTGGCAGATCGGCGTATGTCGTCGAGACTCGGCCCTCAGCACCCTCGATGTCGTCGGTGACGATGTGCAGCGCGTCGCCGGTCCCCAGAGTGAGCGGCGTCCCCTCGCGCAGACGGCCGGTTCGGATCTTCGGACCGGCGAGGTCCTGCAGGATGGCGACGCTGCGGGCGTGTCGGTCGGCGGCCTCGCGGATCTCCCTCACCGCCGCGGCATGCGTCTCGTGAGTGCCGTGCGAGAAGTTGAGCCGGAACACGTCGACGCCGGCCGCGACGAGCTCGTCGATCGCGCCGGCGCCGGCGGTCGAAGGACCGACCGTCGCGACGATCTTGGTCCGTCTAATCATTTGTGATTTGTGATTTGTGATTTCTGACTTGTGATTTGTGATTTGTGACTTGTACGCTGTAGACGGCGTGACGATCAAGGTGTGGCTCGAACAGGCGACGCAGGACGCGGACCGCCGCGGGCTTCCGGCGCTCAGGCCGCTCCTCGAGGCGCTGGCACGCGCGACATCGGTGCTGCGGAACGCCGACTGGAACGCCGACGCCCAGGGACACCCCAACAAGTCACAAGTCACAAATCACAAGTCCCAACACGCGGTGTTTCCTGATTGTGATTTGTGACTTGTGATTTGTGACTTGTGATTTGGCATGTCTAACCCGCAGACCATGGTGGAGCTCGGCCAGGCGATCGCGGCCGGGCAGACGACTGCCGAACGGGCGACGCAAGAGTGCCTTCAGGCCATTACCACGCACAATGCCTCGCTGAATGCGTTTATTCGTGTGCTGGCCGACGAGGCGCTCGCCGAGGCGCGCCACGCCGATGCGGACATCGCCGCCGGCCGGTGCCGCGGTCCGCTGCACGGCGTGCCGATTTCGCTGAAGGATCTGATCGACATGCGTGGCGTGCCGACGACCGCCGCCTCGCGCGTACGCGACGGACACGTGGCCACGGCCGACGCACCCGTCGTCACGCGGCTGCGCGAGGCCGGCGCGGTCATCGTCGGCAAGACCAACCTGCACGAGTTCGCGCTCGGCACCACGAACGAGGATTCGGCGTTCGGACCGGCCCGGCATCCGCTCGACCCGACCAGGTCGCCTGGCGGCTCGTCCGGCGGGTCCGCCGTATCGGTCGTGACCGGCATGGCGTACGCCTCGGTTGGCAGCGATACGGGCGGCTCGATCCGCATTCCGTCGGCGGCCTGTGGTCTCGTCGGCTTCAAGCCGACGCTCGGCGCGGTGTCGACCGACGGCGTCGTCCCGCTTAGCACGACGATGGATCATCTCGGACCGATCTGCCGGTCGGTGGACGATGCCCAGCTGCTGTTCGACGTACTGCGTGGCGCGCGGCCGTCGATGCCCGCGTCGCGCGAGCCGCGCGGGATCCGACTCGGCCTCCTCCGCACGTACTTCATGGCGCTGCTCGATCCCGCTGTCGGCGCCGTGTTCGACGAGGCGTGCGGCCGACTGCGGCGCGCGGGCGTCGAGATCGTGGAGGTCTCGATTCCGCATGCCAGCGACATCGCGTCGATCTACCTCCACATCGTCCTATCCGAGGCCGCCGCGTACCATGCCGTCGCGCTGGAACACCGCGCTGATGCCTACACACCGAACGTGCGACTGCGGCTCGAAATGGGCCGCTACATCCTCGCGGAGGACTACGTGCGGGCGCTGCGCGGGCGTGAGGTCCTGAAGGCGGAAGTCGACGCGGCGCTGGCGGGCGTCGACGGGCTCCTTCTGCCCGCCCTGCCCATTCCCGCGCCCACCATTGGCGTCGAGACCGTACGCATCGGCACCGCCGACGAGCCGGTGCGCAACGTCATGCTGCGGATGACGCAGCTCTTCAACATCACCGGTCACCCGGCGATGACGGTTCCGTGCGGTCTCACCGACGGACTTCCGGTCGGAGCGCAGATCGTCGCACCCGCGGGTGCCGACGGCCCGCTCTTGTCGGTCGTGCGCACGCTCGAGCCTCACCTTGGTCCCGGAGCGTCGCGTTGAGGCTCGGGACGGTCGGGGAACGGCTGCGGCGGAATATCGGGCGGCGGCGCCGGGCTCAGGTCGGGCGGCGGCACGTCGACAATATCGGGCACGCCCGGGGAGCGCGGCACATCTGGTTGCCTTGGCTGCTCCTGCACGAGGCGGTTGTGCTGCAATGATCAGACCTGAATGATTGCGCCGCTCGTTCACGCCTGGGAGCGTCGGCTCGCGTCTGTCACGACGAACCGTGTCGTGAGACCGTTCGAGTGGGGCCTCGACTGGATCCCGCCGAACGGGCATACGACGAGTCCCCTCGAGCACGTCCGCGGATGGGTGGATGAGGTGATGCGCGACACGACCGCATTCTTCGATGCACCGCCGACCCGCGACTACGAGCTCGACGGGGGCGTCCTGCGATTCCCGAGCGCGCTGAAGACGCCGCACCCGGAGAACAACACCGTATACGCCAGATGGTTTCCTGCGTACCGGGGGCGCAGCCGTAAACGCCCTCCCAACGGATCGCGTAGGGCCGTACTCGTCCTGCCGCAGTGGAACGCGGATGCCGGGGGGCACATCGCGCTGGCACAGGTGCTGGCGCGCCTGGGGATCGCCGCGCTCCGGATGAGCCTCCCTTACCACGACGCGCGGATGCCCCTGGAGCTGGAGCGCGCCGATTACATCGTGAGCTCGAACGTCGCCCGGACGGTGCAGGTGTGCCGGCAGGCAGTGGTCGACGCGCGGCGCGCCATCGCCTGGCTCGCGCAGCTGGGATACGAGCGTATCGGGATTCTTGGGACGAGTCTCGGCTCGTGCCTCGCGATGCTGACGGCCGCGCATGAGCCGCTCGTCCGCGCGCAGGCACTCAATCACGTCTCCCCGTGGTTTGCCGATGTCGTCTGGCGAGGCCTCTCTACCGCCCATGTCCGCGCAGGCTTCGACGGGCGCATCGACCTGGGCCAGCTCCGGGAAGTGTGGCGGCCGATCAGCCCCTTTTCTTACCTCGATCGCGTGCGGAACGTACGCACGCTGCTCGTTTACGCGCGATACGACCTCACATTCCCGGTCGACTTGTCGCGCACGCTCGTCGACGAGTTCCGCCGGCGGGAGCTCCCCCACCAGGTGACCGTGCTGCCGTGCGGGCACTACAGCTCCGGCACCGCGCCGTTCAAGTACGTCGACGGGTACGTACTTACCAGGTTTCTGATGAAGAATCTGTGAGCAGTTGCGGCGCACCGAGGCCGAGCGTCGCGAGAGAGTCGGACACCGCGGTGTAATCGCCAACGACGAGCGTGACCGCGCGTGCCGGATCGATGTACCGAGCGGCCGCTCGAACGACGTCGTCACGATCGACGGCCGCGACGCCAGGAATGAACTCCTCGAAGTAGGAATCCGGCAGATCGAACAGGGCGAGCTGGGCGACCGACCGCGCGACCTGTGGCGCGGTCTCGAAGTTCCGAGGGTAGCCACGGGTCAGCGATGCCTTGGCGAGTACCATCTCCTCGTCTGTTGGCGGACGGTTGTCGCGAATGGCGCCAAGCTCGGTGAGCGTATCCCGAATCGACTCGGCGGTGGCCGCCGTATGGACACTTGCCTGCAGCGCGAACGGGGCCAGGCCCTTGCGCCAGTCGAACCCGGTCCGCGCCCCGTACGTATAGCCCTTCTCTTCGCGCAAGCGCAGGTTGAGGCGGCTGACGAACTGTCCACCGAGGACGGCGTTCATCACGAGCAGTCGCGGATAATCGGGCGTGGTGCGTGGCGCCGACAGATGGCCGATGCGCAGCTCCGATTGGGCGGCGCCCGGCCGCGGCACGACAGCCAGACGAGGCGGTATGTAGGCGGGATCGATATCGCCGGCGCGCCAGCCGTCGCCCGACAGATTGCCGGTCCACTGCGCAAACGCGTCGGCTGCGATCGCCGCGAGCCGCTCGTGTGAGTGTGGACCGGCCAGCACGAGCGTCGCGCGCGCCGGTCGAAACACCGCCGCGTGCAGCTCCGCGACACGTTCGAGACGGCAGGACGACAGCGACGGCTCGGTCCCGATCGGCAGGTGCCCGTACGGATGACCGTCGTAGAGCAGGCGCAGAAACGCGCGCTCCGCAACGGCCGGCGGAAGATCCTTCAGCTGGCGGAGGCGACCGAGCCGTAGTTTCCGGACGCGTTCGAAATCGGACGACCGGAGACTGGGGCGCACGACGATGTCAGCGAGCAGCGAGAACCCGCGCTCGACGAAACGTGACAGCACCGTCAGGCCGAACTGCGCCGCGTCGGGACCGATGTCGACGTCGTACTCCGCGCCGATCCGGGCAAAGCCTTCGGAGACGTCGATCGCGCTCAGATCGCCGGTCCCCTCGTCGAGCATGTCAGCAGTGAGCGCCGCCAAACCCTCTTCGCCAGGCGGATCGGCGCCTGCGCCCCCGTGCACCAGGAGGACGCAGGACACGACGGGGACGGTGTAATGCTCGACCGTCCGCACATCGAGCCCGTTGGCGAGCGTGTGCCGGACGATACGCGGGAAGCGGAAGGCCGGATCGGGGCCGATGTCGGGCAGCCGTGAGCGATCGACCGGCATCAGGAGACCGACACCGGCTCGGAGCCGGGTAGCGCGAGCGCCGACTGCCCTCGCGGAACCGCGCTCAGGACGACCCGCCGGTCGGACGCGAGCACGCGGCGGGCGGTGTCGCGCACGGCCTCGCGCGTCGCGGCCCGATAGCGCGCCAGATCGGCGGCAAAGAAGCCCGGATCACCGCGAAAGACGTTGTAGGCGTTGAGCTGATCCGACTTGCCGCCGAATCCGCCCACGGTCTGCAGGCGGTACAGGAACTGCGCTTCAGTCTGAGCGCGGGCACGCTCCATCTCGGCGTCGGAGGGCCCTCCACTGGTGACCTCCCGGAGGGCGTCGTCGACGAGCGCGGCCAGATCCGCAAGCTGCTGGCCTGGGGCTGCGGTCGTCACGAGGAGAAAGGAGCCCGCGATCTCACGCGAATTCTGGTACGCCGCCACGTCGAGAGCCACGCGGCGCTCGTAGACGAGCGTGCGGTAGAGGCGCGACGTCTTGCCGTTGGCCAGCAGATCCCCGAGCAGATCCATCTCGGCGTCGCCCTCGGCGAACATCGCAGGCGAGTGCCACGCCATGTAGATGCGCGGCAGCTCGACGCGATCCTCGAGCACGAGCCGCACCTCTCGGCCGAGCGACGCGGCCGCACGCACGGGCGCAGGCGGCGTGCCCGACGGGAGCTCGCCGAAGTACCGATCGGCGAGCTCGAATGCGCGCGCGGTGTCAATGTCGCCCGCCAGTGCCAGCGACGCGTTGGCCGGATGGTAGTACGTGCGAAAGAAGGCTTGGACGTCCGAGAGCCGCATCGCGCGCAGATCGTCGGCGTCGCCAATTGTCATCCAGTGATATGGGTGATCCGCCGGATAGAGCGCCGCCATGATCGCAGTGACGGCCAGTCCATACGGCCGGTTTTCGTAGTTTTGTCGCCGCTCGTTCAGCACGACGTCACGCTGCGTCTGGAAACGCTGTTCGGTCAGCGCCGGCAGCAGGTACCCCATGCGGTCGGACTCGAGCCACAGCGCCAAGTCGATCGCGCTCGTCGGCACCACTTCCCAGTAATTCGTGCGATCGGTGTTGGTGGAGCCGTTCAGCACGGCGCCGGCGCGCTGGAGCGGCGGAAAGTAGCCGCTGTCGTAGTGCGCCGATCCTTCGAACATCAGGTGCTCGAACAGGTGCGCGAACCCGGTTTGCCCGGGACGCTCGTTCTTCGACCCGACGTGGTACCAGACGTTGACCGCCACGATCGGGACGTGACGGTCTTCGTGCACGATGACGTCGAGACCGTTGGACAGCTGGTGTCGGGAAAAGGGGAGTGCGACGGGATCCACGCCCGCATCGTATCCGGTCCGCCTCACGGGGACTCTTTCTGCTTGACCGACCAAAGTAGTCGGATATAGACTCCCGATCTGAAAGTGAGACTCAGTCTCATTTGGATCTCATCCTCAGATTCAGGAGCCGCCGACCGATGATGTATCGCGCCTTTCTCGCCGTCAGTGCCATCACTGTTCTTGCGTCCGTCTTGGCCGGCGCACCGGCCCTGGCGCAAGTTCGAACCGCGTCTCTCGTTGGCCAAGTCGCCGATCCGAGCGGCGCGGTGATCCCGCAGGCGTCAATTACCGTCCGGCGTACGGCGGCCGGCTTTGAGCGCCGGATTGCCGCGGATGCGGACGGCACGTTCACGCTGCCAGATCTGGCCCCGGGCGATTACGAGGTCACGGCAGCCAGCGAAGGGTTCGCCGTCGCCGTGCAGCGCGTGACGCTGCGTCCCGGTGAAACGAGCCGGGTTCCGTTGCAGCTCCGCGTCGGCGGCCTGACCGAGGATGTCGTCGTCGTCGCGGGCGAAATTGCCGGAAGCCATGAGCGGCTGCGGCGCCTCCCGGGGTCGGTCGAGATCGTCGAGCGCGAAACGCTCGAAAAGAGCCACGTGATGACGACGAGCGAGGCGCTGCGCAAGGTGTCAGGCGTGCACGTACGCGACGAGGAGGGGTTCGGGCTCCGGCCGAACATCGGGATTCGCGGGCTGAACCCGACGCGCGCGAACAAGGTGCTGCTGCTCGAAGACGGCATCCCGCTGACGTATGCGCCGTACGGCGACAATGCGTCGTACTACCATCCTCCAATCGACCGGTTCGAACGCCTCGAGGTGCTCAAGGGCGGCGCGCAGATTGTCTATGGCCCCCAGACGGTCGGCGGGGTCGTGAATTACCTCACGCCACGCCCGCCGGCGCAGCGGAGCGGCTCGTTCACGTTGACGGGGGGCAACCGCGACTACTTCAACGGCCACGCCTCCTATGGCGCGACGGTCGGCCGCACGGGATTCGTCGTCGACTATATGCGCAAGCAGGGCGACGGCTCCCGCGAGAACCTGAACTTCAAGCTGAACGACATCAACGGCAAGGTCGTGCAGGGTATTGGCCTCAGTCAAACGCTGACGCTCCGCGGCAACCATTACAGCGAGGACTCTAACGTCACGTACTCGGGGCTGCGCCTCGATGAGTACCTCGCGAATCGGCGCGCGAACCCATTCAGCAACGACTTCTTTTATGCGGATCGATACGGTGCCTCCGCCACGCACGCGTTCGCGGTGAGCGGCGACGTGGCGATGACGACCAACCTCTACTGGAGCTCATTCCGCCGGCACTGGTGGCGGCAGTCGAGCAACTCCGCTCAGCGGCCGAATGACGCCGCGGATCCACGCTGCGGCGGCATGGCGAACCTACACACGACGTGCGGCAACGAGGGACGGCTGCGCGAGTACTACGCCTGGGGCATCGAGCCGCGCGTCAGCATCCACCACCGGGCGTTCGGCGTCGCGAGCGAAACGGACCTCGGCGTGCGCGCACATTTTGAGAATCAGGATCGGCTGCAGCAGAACGGCGCCACGCCGACCGCGCGCACAGGCGTGCTGGTCGAGAGCAACGTGCGCACCAACGCCGCGTACTCCAGCTTCGTGCAGAATGCCTTCCTGTTAGGCGGATGGACAGTGACGCCGGGCATCCGGGTCGAGCACGTCCAGTACGAGCGCACGAATCGGCTAGCGAACGCCGGGGCGGGCGTGACCGGTGACACGGACCTCACGCGGATCATTCCCGGCATTGGCGTCTCTTACACGACCGGGGAGCGCGTGACCATCTTCGGCGGTGTGCACCGCGGCTTCGCCCCGCCCCGCACCGAAGACATCATTTCCAATACCGGCGGCGTCGTCGATCTCGACCCGGAGCTGAGTTGGAACTACGAAGCGGGCGTTCGCACCACGATGCGGCCTGGTGTCAGCGTCGACGCCACGTTCTTCCGCATGGATTACGAGAATCAGATCGTTCCCGCTAGCCTCGCCGGCGGCGTCGGCGCGACGTTGACCAACGGCGGTGAGACGCTGCACCAGGGGCTCGAGCTGCGAGCGCAAATCGACAGCGCGCCGATCACGGGATCCGCGCACGATATCTACCTGCGGGTCGCATATACCTACCTCCCGGTCGCGGAGTTCGCTGGCCGGCGGTTCAGCAACATCTCGGGCTTTGGTACCGTGAACGTGAGCGGCAATCGCCTGCCGTATGCCCCGGAACAGGTCGCATCGATCGGCGTCGGCTATTCCCACAACACCTTCGATGCGCGCATCGAGGCGGTGCGCACCAGCGACCAGTTCGGCGACGACCTCAACACGGTTGCGCCCACGGTCGACGGGCAGCGCGGCCTGCTTCCCAGCTACACCGCGTGGAACGCGGCCGTGAACTACACGGTCGCACGCGGCACACTGTTCCTGACCGTCAAGAACCTCTTCGAGGAGCTGTTCATCGTGGACCGGACGCGCGGCATCCTGCCGGGAAGCCCGCGTCTGGTTCAGGCTGGCGTAAAGGTCGGATTCTGATCGAACGGAGGCGCGACATGAATCGGCTGACATTGCCTACCGCCCTACTCTTTCTCGTTCTTCTGCTTCCCGCCGCTGTGCAGGGGCAGGCCGGGCGGCGCGGCGACATCCTGGACGCGAACACCGCGTCGGAGAAGCAACTGCTCTCGGTCCCTGGCATCACGCAGGCGCTCGCAAAGGCGATCGTCGCCCAGCGGCCGTTCCTGACAGCGAGCGATTTCGATGCGCTGCTCGGGCAGTCACTCAGCCGCGAGCAGCGGACCGAGATCTACCGGCGGATGTTCGTCCAGATCAACCTGAACACCGCGTCCGACGCGGAGATCCTCCTGATTCCGAGCATCGGCAATCGCATGCTCGAGGAGTTCAAGGAGTACCGCCCCTACCGCGCGCTCGCGCAGTTCCGGCGCGAGATCGGCAAGTACGTCGACGACAAGGAGCTGGCGCGCCTCGAACAGTACGTGTTCGTCCCGGTCAACCTGAACACGGCGAGCGATGCGGACATCCTGAGCATTCCCGGCATGGGCCAGCGCATGCTTGCCGAGTTCAAGGAGTACCGTCCGTACAAGGCGATTCAGCAGTTCCGGCGCGAGATCGGCAAGTACGTCGACGATAAAGAGGTCGCCAGGCTGGAACGGTATGTCACGTTGAACTGACCGCCGTACGGTCCCGCTCATAGAGACATGCCGGAACTCACCACGATCCGCCGGATGCTCGCTGCGATTTTTCTCTTCGGCTCAATCGGGACGGCTATCGAGCTGGTCCTGCTCGAGCACACCGAAGGCATCTGGCAGAACATGCCGCTCGCGCTGGTGGGCCTTGGCTGCACCGTGCTCGGCGTGCTCGCGGTCCGGCCGGCGACCGCCGGCCTGCGCATTTTCCAGCTCACGATGTGGCTGTTCGTGGCGATCGGGCTCGCCGGGGTGCTGCTCCACTACCAGGGTAATGTCGCGTTCGAACTGGAGCTGAACCCGGAGGCGACGGGATGGGACCTGTTCTGGGAATCGCTCAAGGGCGCGACCCCCTCGCTCGCGCCAGGGACGATGACGCTGCTCGGTGCGCTCGGACTCGCGTACGCGTACCGCCACCCGGCAGGAGGATCGAGGTGAGCTGAAGCTGCAAAAGGAGCCCGCCGGGTGCAGTCACACCCGGCGGGCCTGTCGAACGCACGGTTCTGGGTGGAACCCTTCACGCGCTGCGCGCATGAGAGCGCCCGACGACGCTAGTCTACGGGCCCGCCCGCATGGCGCGCAAGGAGAGGTGCGCCATGCACAGTCGGGGCATTCTGCAGTTCGTCGGTTTCCTTGTCGGTCTTTCACTCGCCAGCGTCGTGGTGCTGCCCGCCGGCGCCCAGTCGGTCGCGCAGCGTCCGGCCAGCCTCACGCTCGCCGGCATCGTCCGCGATAGTTCCGGCGGGCGCATTGCGCGGGCCACCATCGTCGTTCGCCAGAGCGCGTCCGGTCTCGAACGCGTGATTTCCGGGGATGCCGACGGCACGTTTTCCACGGCGCGGCTTTCTCCCAGGCATCTACAGCGTCAGCATTTCGGCGGCCGGCTTCGCCCCTGTGACGCGGGACGTCGTACTTCCGCAGGTGGAGCCGCTCACCGCGACACTGTCGCCTGCTCCCATTGTCGAGCAGGTCGTGGTCGTATCCGGCTCGCGACAGGAGGAACTTCGCGACACGCTCAACGCGCGTGTCGATGTCATCACGCGCAGCCGCATCGACGAAAGCGGCGGCCATGAAACGGTCGGCGAAGTGCTCCGCGAACTGCCGGGCGTCGTGACGCGCCGCGGATCCGAAGCGGCGGGTGCCGCGGGCGAGCAGATTCAGGGCATCGATTCACGTCAGGTGCTCGTGCTCCTCGACGGGCAGCCGCTCGTCGGCGCACGCGGCATCAAGCGCGGCGGCGTGCTCAACCTCGATCGGCAGTCGACTGCGCGGCTCGAACGGGTGGAGGTCGTCAAGGGCGCCGCATCCGCGCTCTACGGGTCGGAGGCGATCGGCGGCGTCATCAATCTGATCACGCGCGAGCCGGCGGCGCCGTTCGACGCGGCCGTGGCGATGTCCACGGGAAATCTGGGGGTGCTCTCAGCCCGCTCTCGGCCGGCTGCTCTTCACGTACCGGAATCTCCTCGACGTCGTGACGCAGGGCGCGGAAATCGACGGAGAGGCCGCGATCACTCGTGCCGTGTCGATCGGTGGCGCGTACACGTTCCTGTCGGCGCGCGATGTCGACAGCGACCTCGCGCTGACGGGACGCCACCGCCACCACGGACACGTCCGCATCACGTGGCAGCCGGACCGTACGGGGTTACGCGCGAGCGTGCGCGGCACGATGTTCAGCTCGTGGATTGCGGCGCGTGCCGCTGGTGCCGGCGGCACTCTGCAAGACGCGGTGGCGCCGCACTTCGCGTTGTGGGATGCGTTCGTTTCGCAGCGAATCGGCCGAGGGATCTCGGCGTTCGTGACGATCGACAACGTCGCCGGGAGCCAGGATCCGAACGCCGGGGTGCTCCTGCCGACGGGTGCGCCGGCACCCATCTATCGACCTGACGCCGGACGCACCGCCCGTGTAGGCGTCGAGTGGTCGCTGAGGGCCCGCTGAGGCCATCCGAAGGAGAACGGCCATGCTGAGTCCATTGAGAGCTATATCGGTTGCATTCCTGCTCGCGTTCGCGGCGCTTCCGGCGTCGGCCGACACCGGTGTCCTGCTCCTCGCCCACGGCGGCCGGGCGGAATGGAACGCACGGGTCACGGAGCTGGCGGCGCAGGTCGACCGCCAGATGCCGACGGAGACCGCGTTCGGCATGGCGACGCGCGCCGCTATGCAGGCTAGTATCGATCGTCTCGTCGCGCGCGGCGTCACGGAGATCGTCGCGGTGCCGCTCTTCGTCTCGTCGTGGAGCTCGGTCATCACGTCGACCGAGTATCTCCTCGGCCTGCGCGCACAGGCGCCGACCGCCCTCGCCCACCACGCAAAGATGGATCACGGGCAGCATGATGCACACGCGGCCGACGGTACAGCGCCCGTCAAATCGCCCGTGCCCGTCCGCATGACGCCGGCCCTCAATGACCATGCGATCGTCGCCGACATCCTGGCGAGCCGGGCACGTGCCATGAGTCGAGATCCGCAGGAAGAGGCGGTCGTTATCGTGGCGCACGGACCGAACGAGGAGGACGACAACCGTCGGTGGCTGGCCGACATGGCCACCCTCGCGAGACGCGTGGCCGCACTGGAAACATTCGCCGTCGTCGATTACCTGACGCTGCGCGACGACGCGCCGCGGCAGGTGCGCGACCGCGCCACAGCCGAACTCCGTGCACTCGTCGAACGCCGGACCCGTGAGGGGCGGCGGGTGCTTGTCGTCCCCCTGCTGATTTCCTTCGGCGGGATCGAACGGGGACTCTACGAGCGGCTACAGGGGCTGAGCTACACGATGGCCGATGCGGCACTCATGCCCGACGACAGACTGGTCGGGTGGGTGCTCGCGATGGCACGAGGAGGGAGACCGTAATGCGCGACGCACACGACATCGGCCACGACCCGCTTTCCAGAAGGGCGAAGTGGACCGTTCATCAGTGCTCCGATGGTTGCGTGCATATCCGGCTGCAGAACGTGACGCTGACGTTCAGCCCACGCGACTTCGCGCAGCTCGTGGAGATGCTTGGCGACGCGTACGTGCGCCTCGGGGTGCGCGCCACGGTTGCCAGCCTCGCGCCGCAATGATCGTGCGAAGCACGATCTCCGAGCCGGTGGTTTGTCGAACGCTGCGCTGGGGGCAGACCCAGGCTATAAGGGTGGGTTGCGCGTGCGTTGAGGGCCTTGCTCCGGAACGTCATGCCCTTCGTGATGATTAAAGTTGAAGATTAGTCTCTGGCTCGTAGCGGGCATTCTGCAGGGGTGGATTAGATTTAGATTGGAAGATCCGGAGTTGCGACGGCGTCTAAATCTGAAACGCTGGAGGTACCGTCACGTGAGCGTCCGCGTTCGCTGCGCAATCGTCGCCATTGCGCTCGCCGTAGCCGGCTGCGGCACCTCTCCCACGGAACCGTCCGGACCGGTTGCGTCGGACAGCGGCCTCCAGCCTTCACTGCTTCGGCAGAGTGTGATACTCGTCGGCGCCGGCGATATTGGCTGGTGCGGGTCGACCGCCACAAGGGCGACTGCGGCGCTTCTCGACGGCATCGACGGTATCGTCTTTACGGCAGGCGACAACGCGTATCTGTCGGGCACAGAAGCTCAATTCCGCGACTGCTACGCTCCCACACGGGGACGGCACAGGGCGCGCACACGTCCGTCGCCGGGAAACCACGACTACGAGACGCCTCGCGCACTCCCGTACTTCACGTACTTCGGGGCGAACGCCGGACCGATCGGTCTCGGCTATTACAGCTACGACGCCGGCGCCTGGCACATCATCTCCCTGAACAGTGTTGACCCTGCCGGTGGCCGCTCCGCCCAGGTGCGCTGGCTCCGTCAGGAGCTCACACGCACGCCGACGGGTTGCAGCCTCGCATACTGGCATAACCCACTATTCAGTTCTGGTCCAAACGGCGGCGACGCCCGCATGCGGGACATCTGGCGGGTCCTCTACGAATTCGGGGTGGACGTCGTGGTGAACGGCGACGACCATTTCTACGAGCGCTTCGCACCACAGAATCCCGACGGGAGGCCGGATCCATTCGGGATTCGTCAGTTCATCGTCGGCACGGGTGGTGCGCCTCTGTACGGAGTGCGGAATATCCTCCCGAACAGCGAGATACGAGGTAGTACCTTCGGCGTGCTGAAATTGACACTACACGCCGACAGCTACGAATGGGAGTTCGTGCCGATTCCGGGAGAGAGTTTTCGCGATCTCGGTGGCGGCCAGTGTCACTGATTCAACGACCGGAATCAGCAGAATCAGACATCGGTGACTCGCGATGGTACGGCCACAGAACCAAGCGCGCGGGCTGTGAGCGCCTGGTCGGCCATCCAGCCGTCCTGTTTCATGCGGTAGACGGCCGTCAGCGCACGGGAATGAGGGGGATCTTCCCCTTGTTCGCCTCGGCGACTTTGTGCGCCTCGATCGAGATCTGCGCCGCGGTCCGCTCGGCGACCGACATGAACGCCCGCCCCGCCACCGACCCTGGTTCGCTGACGACGAGCGGCACGCCGGTGTCGCTCCCCTCGCGAATGGGCCGATAGACCGGCAGACGGCCGAGAAACGGGACCTCCATCGCCCGCGCCAGCTCTTCCCCGCCGCCATGTCCGAAGATGTCCGACTCGTGGTGGCAGTTCGGACAGGCGTAGTAGCTCATGTTCTCGATGATGCCGATCAGCTTGATGTTCAGCTTCTCGTACATCCGGACGGCGCGCCGCGTGTCGGCGAGCGACACCTGCTGCGGCGTGGTCACGAGAATCGACCCGGCGACCGGCACGGTCTGACTCAGGCTGAGCGCCACGTCGCCGGTGCCTGGCGGCATGTCGACAATCAGATAATCGAGGTTCTTCCAGGCCACATCGCGGAAGAACTGCTGGATGGCGCCGTGCAGCATCGGGCCGCGCCAGATCACGGGCGCGTCGTCGCCGGTGAGGAGTCCCATGGAGACCACCTGCACGCCGTACTTCTCCGCCGGGAGAATCTGCTTGCCATCGGTCGAGAGCTGCGTCTGCTGGAGCCCGAGCATGATCGGAACGTTCGGGCCGTAAATGTCGCCGTCGAGGATGCCGACGCGACCGCCGCAGCGGGCAAGAGCCAGTGCGAGATTGACCGCCACCGTCGTCTTGCCGACGCCTCCCTTGCCGGCGCCCAGCGCGATGACGTTCTTGGCGCCGGGCAGCGGCGTCCGGCCGGTCTCGGGCGCCGACACCGACCGCACGTTCGCGGTCATCTGCACGTCCACGTCGGCGACGCCGGGAATGCCGCGCACCGCGGCGAGCGCCTGCTCCCGCATCTGATCCTTGACGGGACATGCAGGCGTGGTCAGCTCGATGGTGAACGCCACGCGCCCACCCTCGACGACGAGGTTCTTGACGAACCCGAGCGAGACGATGTCGCGGCGCAGGTCGGGATCGACGACCACCTTGAGGGCGGTGAGCACGGTGTTGCGGTCGATGACTGAGGACATCCTGCCTATCTTATCGCCTCGGGCTGCGCAGCGTCGAACAGCCGCCGACCTTCGTTGGCCAGCAGGATCCAGAGCGCGTAGGCACCAAGCGCGGTGCCGAACGGGAACACGAGCAGGTTGACGACGGCGAGCCCGAGCATCACGGCACGCGCGAGGGGATGACGCCGACGGAGCCCGGCGGCCACCCAGATGTGCACGACGCCCCAGATGAGGGTGAAGGCGCCGATCGACGCGAATACGGCCGCGGTCAGGCCGGCAGCAAACGCGACCGACTCGCCGTCGGGCCCGAGGAGAATGGCGACGGCGCCTGCCGCGAGGAGCAGCATCGAGAGGCCGACCAGCGTCGCCAGCGCCCCCCACAGGGTTGCGAGGATGGCGAGCAGCCGGACATGCCGTTCCACCTACGCCACGAGCACGCGAAGTTCGACGCGAGTCGGCGGGTCGTGGCGGGGAGCGAGGGTGAACTGCAGGCGCGCGCCGTCGAGCACTCCAGCCGGCACAAGAACCTGCAACTGATGACGCCGCAACTCGGCGCCGCTGCCCTGACAGCGGCCGCACGGCTCGGTCCAGGACTCGCCTCGTCCGCCGCAGGCGCCGCACGTGCACGACACCGGCACGACGAGAGGGATCATCGCGCCCTGGCGGGCCTCGCGGGCTGACAGGTGAATCGTGGCACTCAGCGCCGCCGCGTGTTCGTCGCCAACAAAGGAACGACGGATCCGGTCGACGGCCGGCGCCACCGACGGAAAGTCGATGCCGACTTCGTCCGCGAAGCAATCCCCGAAGGAGTGCCTGTGGGCGCCCATGGACTGTGGTGGCCTGATGGAAAACGGGCTGGACTACCTGGCGCCCAGCGTGAGCAGGAGCTCCTTGCGGATGGTATCGTCCATTTCCTCGAGCTTCAGGGCGTTTTCACACTCGTCGCACAGAATCTCGAGGACTTGGGGCCGGCCCTCTTCGGAAACCTCGACGCGTGCGTCGTCCAGGTGAATGACGTGCATCTGCAGTGTTTTCACGAGGAAATTCTGGTCGTTCCCGCAGTTGGGACAAGTGAGCGCCACGCGCGTCTCCTCTTTAGTGGTCAACGGCTACCCCCTCGTGAATAGGCCCATGGCGCATCCTTCAGGTCGATTGTAGGGGATGGGATCAGCCAGCGCAATGCAGAAACGCATAAAGGCTGGGTCGGAACCGCGAAAAAATGAGGCATTCCGGTACCCTAGGCACCCCAGGACCTAAAGAAGCGCTGGGTAGTGCACAGTCGAGCCAGTAATGCGCGCAAACGGGGTGAGCTCATGCCGGGGGGCGTCGTGCACTGACATGATGTGCCGGACCTCGATACCGCGCGCCGCCAGCGCGTCGGCCAGCAGCTGGCGATGGCATTGCCACCATTTCGCCTCGGCGCACATCACCGCCGCCTCGTGGCCGCCGGCCGCAAACGCGAGAAGCGCATGGAGCCCGTCGGCGAACTCGGGGGTCCCCATGTGGTCGGCGTACCCCCTGAACGCCTCATGGCGCCAACCGGCATTCGGCGAGTCTGGCTTCGGCTTGCGGAGACCGCCAAGCCCCGGCAGATGGATATAGCCAATGCCCTGCCCCGTCAGATATGTGGCAAGCGCCTCATGCGAAAAGTGCGGGTGCCGCCGCGACCGCGGCACCGTCCGGACGTCGCCGACGCCGGTGACGCGGTGCGCACGCAGGAGGGTCAGAAACTCGTCCGCGGTCCGTGTGGAATGCCCGACGGTGTAGATCATGTAGGGCTCAGGCCTCAGGCCCCAAGGCCTCAGAATGGCACACGCGGAACCGGTAGGACGCGCCCGAGGTGGCGCGCCACTCGACTGTTGCTGCGGCGGCGGCTCCAGCACACTGTCGCAGGAGCGACGCCGGCAACACGTCGGCGAGGCTGCCGCGTCCCGGTGCCACATCGCCGTCCTTGAGGGTGGTCACCAGATAGAGGCGGTCGCGCGCGCGAGTCAGTGCGACATACAAGAGCCGTTTCGTCTCCTCGCGCTCGCGTCCAGGACGCTCCTCATCGTCGGTCTCGAAATCGCCCACCGCTACCGACATCCCGTCACGCGACCAGCGGACGGGATCGCGGCGACTCGCAGTCCCGCGGGCAAGGTTCACGAGGAATACCACCGGGAACTCGAGCCCTTTCGACGCGTGCACCGTCATCAGGTGCACCGCGTCGACGGCATCGATCACCGCATTTGCATCGTCGCCAATCGCCAGCCGATCGAGATGCGCCGCCAGACGCCCCAGCGTGGCGTAGCCCCGGTTCTGCAGGCGCCTGAGCAGAGCGCGCACCTTCTTCAGGTTTTCCCACGCCTGAGGGAGCCGCACGCCGCGCAGCTCGAACGCATAGGCCGATTCGGTCAGCACGAGGTCGACGAGCTCCGCGGGCGGGATCCGGTCGACGAGCGCGAGCCAGCGCGCCGTTGACACCCTGGCCTCGGTCAGTGCGTGCGTATCGCGGTCGTCGAGCGCGGTGGCGGCAACCGGCAGGCCGGGGCTGCCAAGCGCCTCCGCGAGCGCGGGCGCGAGCACGCGTAGCCCGTCGTCTGAGACCCCGAACAGGCGCGACCGCATGAGAGCGGCCGCACGGAGATTCGACTCCGGCTCGACGAGATAGCGAACGAGCGCCATCACATCCTTGATTTCGTCGGCATCGAAGAACCCGAGCCCCTTGTACACGTATGTCCGAAGGCCACGCCGGGCCAGCGCCGCTTCGAACTCCCGGTGGCTTTCGCGCGATCGGAAGAGGATTGCGACGTCGCCGGGTTGCACCGGACGCGCAACGCCGGTGTCGCGGTCGCGCACCGCGACACCAGCCGCCATGAGCCGGGCGATTTCGGCGGCGGCGCTCTCGGCGCAGTGCTCGGGTGTCTCCGCGACGACGAGCCCAAGCGCGTCGCCCATCGCACCATCGTCGATGGGAAATCGATCCGTTTCCTCGTAGCGAAACGCCTGGTCGCCACCCGCCTTTTCCATGTCCAGGCACACGTCGTTGACGAACGCGAGGAGCGCCGGCACTGAGCGGAAGCTGCGCGAGATGGAATGTCGCACATTGCCGTCGGACCGCAGGCCTTCGATGTGCCGCGCCGCCTCGTGCAGCAGCGAGACGTCCGCATCGCGAAAGCCGTAGATCGACTGCTTGCGGTCGCCGACGATGAAGATCGACGGTGGGAGCGGCCCGCCGGCCGCCAGGCCGGCGCCTTCGCCCCATGCGTGGATGAGTAGCGCGACGAGGTCCCACTGCGCACGGCTCGTGTCCTGAAATTCGTCGACGAGCACGTGGTGATATCGCGATTCCAACCGGTAGCGGCTGCGCGAGAACTCGTCCATCCGTCGCAGGAGATTGAGGGCCCGCAGCAGCAGATCGGAAAAGTCGAGCACCGCGTGGGCGTCGAGCGTGCGGCGGTGCTCGGCCTCGGCAATCCTGAACATGCGCCAGATGCCACGCGAGACGAGCGCGTTCAGGTCGCGCCGATAGGCCGCGATCACTCGGGACAGGACCTCCGCATGCGTCACGACGAGGTCGGTATGGGTTCGCCAGTCGATCTCCGAGGCGAACGCGCGCCGTGGATACGGCGATCGGCTCCGAGGCTTGCCGTCCTGCGTCAGGAAGTAGTCGCGGGCGCGCGCGAGCGCGGCCTGGACACGCGCGGGATCGACGGCAAGACCTTCGTCGGTTGCCTCCCGCAGCACCCGAAGGCCTCGCGCCAGCATCGTGAACGCCGGCTCCAACGGACCAGTGAGCGCGAACCGGTCGAAGCCGCCGCGCATCCCGTCGAAGACCGCCGTCAGGGCGACGGCCGCCCGGGCGGCCGCCGTCGGTGCGTCGAGATCCGCCGGACACCGGCCGAGGGCAGCGGCGAACACGCGCGGCGCGACGAGGCGACGCTCGATGAGCGCCGCCAGCGCGGCCCGCGCCTTCCGTTCACCCAGATGCGCGAAGACGAGCGCGATCGCCTCGTCGTCCCGTGCCGCCGCCCGAGAGATGCGTAGCGCACGGTCGAGCGCCTCGTCTACGAGCCGCGGCAGCTCCGTCTCGTCGGCGACCTGAAAGCCGGGGTCGACGTCGGCTTCCAGTGGAAACTCGCGCAACAGCGACAGACAGAATGCATCGATGGTGCTGATCGCGATGTCGGACGTGCGGTCGCGCAACTCCCGCCAGCGCGCTGGTGGCAGTTCGCCCCGAGCGGCCGCGGCCCGGAGCGTCGCCAGGATCCGATCGCGCATCTCCGCCGCCGCCTTGCGGGTGAAGGTGATCGCCAGGATGTTCGCGGGATCGACGCCCGCCCGCAGCAAGTTGATATAGCGGTCGACGAGGACACGGGTCTTGCCGGTACCGGCCGATGCCTCGAGCGCCACGTTGAAGCGCGGATCGGACGCGCGTTCCCTCGCCGCTCGATCCCACGCCACAAGGCGCGCGTCGATCGCATCGGGGACGTCGTCAAACGGCAGCGCGGCGTTACTCGTCGCCAACGTAGTCCTTTCGGCAGACAGACGGAAACGCGCAGCTCGTGCAGAGCCGCAGCTCGTAGGGCCGGGGAGGAAATTCGCCGCGCTCCACGCCGTCGACGGCTTCGAACAACCGCTCCCGCGCCCGCGCCAGGACGGCGTCAGCGTCGGCCGCCGGCGTACCTGTACGAACGACGGGCACCACTGTCCTCACGCCGGTGAACGCGAGGTAGGCGGCTTCGTCGATCGACCAGGTGGCGCCCTGGCTATCTGCCAGCTGCTCGCGTGCGCACAGCGCATACACGGGGACCTGCAGCGCGCGCTTCGTGTCCGGCGGGTAGCCGGACTTGTAGTCGAACACGCGCAGTCGGTCTCCGGTCAACAGATCGATCCGATCCGCGATCCCTCTGAGTGCGACACGACGGCCGTCACTCGCGCCCAGCGAGAACTCCCCGTTCAGCTCGTGCTCGATCCAGCGCTGGCGCACCGCCCCGGACCGTGACGCCTCGAGCTCGAGTACGAGATCGGCCATGCCTGAAGAGACCGCTGAGCCGAAGAGCCGCGCACGCTCGAGCGCGGCGTCCGCGTCGGGGATCCGCGCCAGCAGCGGGCCGCACACGTCCCGGAACAGCGCGCGCGCCTCGTCCAGGCGGTCGACCGTGATCGTTCCGCCGCCGCGCGCCTCCCACGCCTCGAAGAAGCGCTGGAACACCTCGTGCACGAACCGGCCGCGCGCGCGCGGCGACCTGGCCGGCTCGTCCTCGAGCGGTTCCTCGAGACGGAGGACGTGGGCAGCGAAGTACTTGAACGGACAGTCCTGATAGCGCTCGAGCGCGCTAACGGAATACGCAGCCAGCGTGTGGCCGCGCGTCGTCCCCGGCCGCCCGCGCGGCTGGGCGGCAGCCTCGATGCGCCAGCGCGCCGTCTCCCGCGCCCGTGCGCTCAGTTGGAGGGTTTCCACCGGCTCGAGCGCAAGCGCTTCGTGCTCGAAGATGCGGACGGCCGCCACGTTGCGCTCGACCGTCTCGAGCGACGCCGCTGCCACGGCGTCCACGAGCGGCGACACCGTGACAAGCGCGTCATCCTCGAGCGTGAACGTCGACACGAGAACCACCGACGAAGGAAGGCGAAGCAGATCGCTGAACGCAGCACGGACGCCGTCGAGACGCTCGGCCTCCGACGACCATCCGAGCTCGCGCAGGACGGCAGGCGGATAGAAAATGTTGCGACGTGGCGACTCCGGCCATTCCCGTTCAACGAGCCCCGCGACCTGCACGAGGTCGAAATCGCCGAATCGCGCGCTCTCGGCGTCGACGACGTGCACGCCTCCGTCGCCGCTCTGGGGCGTGAAGGTATGCCCTTCGATCGATCGCTTGACGACCGCGGAGATCGTGTCGATGTCGACCGGTGCCGGGTCAAAGCGAGCGTAGGCGTCGCGCAGCCCGGTCAGCAGATCTCGGATCGCGGCGCGCGCGCGCAACAGGCGCGCGCGCAGCGGGTCGGCGGCCTCCGGCTGGCGCTCGTGCCCTGTGACAAACGTCAGGAGCCGGTCGAAATGTTCGACGGCCGGCGCCAGATCGCCGAGGGGACGCAGCTCGTGCGCGATCGCGAGCAGCACGGGGGTCGGCGGCGCCGCGATCCGTTCGAGCGCGTCGATGCCGCCGAGGTACCCCGCGGTCGCCAGCGCACGATCGAGCACGGAGATGTCCCGTCTTTCAAGCGTGAAGTCGAAATGCGGTGAGCGCAGCAGCGCGACCGCGGGGCCACGCGCGAACCCGCTGGTCACCGCCGCGAACACGAGATCGAGCGCCGCGGCAAACGGCTCCGCGGCGAGCGGCAGTGCATCGGACATCTGCGACGGCACGCCGGCCGAGCGCAGCACTTCGCGCGCGAGATACACATATGGAAGCGGCTGTCGCGCCACGAGTGCGGCGCGGTCGAGCGGCGACCCCTCGACTGCGCTCGGGGCAGGGCGCTCGTGTCGCACGAGGCGCGCAAAGAGCGCGACTTCTTCCTCGCGGTCGCGCACCGTATGCACCATGTCGCCGCTGCCGGGGATCAGCAGAAGGGGGGACCCGACACGATCCGAACGATTGATGCGCGTCTCCTCGATGCCGGGCAGCAGCTGATGAATGCGCTCGTGCCGCACTCCGGAGACCGTCGCCTCGGTCGCGACGACGTCGAGCCGCTCGAGGCCGGCCACCCGCGCGAGCAGATCCCAGTCGGCCGGCCAGAGTCCGTACGCGTCGGACGTCCGGTCGCCGACCGCCACAACCACGTGGCGCCAGGGCTGCGGCGCGGCGTCCTCGAGAAGTTGCCGACGAAGCAGGTGCTCGTCCGCGCCGCCTGAGGTGCCGGTGAGACGCTCGAATGCGTGAAACGCGGCGGCGAGAAAACGTGTCTGCTGCGCGAGCCGCTCGGCCCCGCGATCCTCGACGACTCCGGGCTCTAGTATGCCGAGGGCAAGCCGCTCGAAGGTGTCGATCTGCTTCAAGTTGAGGTGGAGCGTGTCGTAGAAGCGCAGGATCTCGGCGACGAGCGCCGGCCGCAGGCGAAAGGGCGGATCCGTGCCCCCGTCAATCGCCGTGCGACACGCCGCGCCCATCAGCACCTCCCGCTCAGCGCCGCGCAGGAGCGGCGGATGCGCGGGCAGGCGGTCACTCAGCCGGACGCACAGCTCGTCGCGCGTCACGACGTCGGGCAGCACCACGGCCTCGTCGCCCTTCAGCCTCCGTTCGATGGCTGTGGTCAGAAACGCCGCCGCCACGCGGGTCGGAACGATGACAAGGCGGTTCCGGATCTCGGCGTCCGTCCCACCGGCGGCCAGCGCGACAACCGTCTGGCGGAACGTCTGGAGATCCGGCACTCGCACGAGCCGAGTCGTGCGAGCCGAGACGGGCATTCTTGATGCGTGACTTGTGATCTGCGATGTCGAAATCACGAATCGCGAATCATCAATCGCGAATGACTGGCGGCTCGAGCAACGTGCGGAGCTCTTGCTGCGCCCGCGACAACAGGAGCAGCGCGCCCGCCGCCGACGAGGACGCTTCCCATGCGCCAGGCACGTTGCCTGCGCGCGCCGCTTCATAGCGGCGCCCGACCGCCGTTTCGGCAAAACGCCACGCGCCAAGCAGCAGGTCGTGCACCGCACGCAGGTCGGAGGGAGGGCGCACGCGTTCCAGCCGGTCGGCGCCGCCCTGGAGCCGCGACTGTAGCGTCAGGAGCGCGTCGGGCGGAGGGCCGTCGAGGCGGCGAATGGCTTCGAGCGCCGGCTGCGCCTTGACGAGCTGCAGGAGCTGCCCGCCGACCGAACGCTGATACTCGTTGTAGAGTGAGCGGCGGATCGCCCATCGGTCGCGCAGCAAGCGCAGATGGCGGGCGGCGTCGATCTGCGCCTGCACCGACATGCGCAGCGCCTGCACCACATCGGGCCGCTTGCGTCCCAGGCGCGCGTCTTCGCGTGGAATCCGGTCGAGCACGCGCTGGACGTCGCCGATGCGGGCTCGCGAAGAATGGCGGCGTGCCTCGGCCATCACGCGGCGCGCGAGATCGCCGTAGCGCGCGTCAATCGTCTGCTCGCTGCGGATCCACGTCTGGACCGTTCGGCGCAGCGTCGACACGTCGGCGGCCGGGATCACCGACCCTTCGGTGTTGAGGAGCACCAGCGTGGCCTGCAAGAGCGCCAGGCGCTCGGCAGGTTGATCGGTCAATGCAGCCACGCGCAACGCCTGGTCGACCTGTTCGCGAGCAGACGGCATCGCGGCGAGCGATTCGACGGCGAAGTCCGGAGCGGGCGCCACCAGTGCCAGCTCGAACGAACCGAGGCCGGCTGCGGCGCGCAGACCGGCAATCGCCTCATCCAGGACGGCCAGAATCTCAAGGACGTCGCGCTGCCGGTAGCCGAAGTGCTGCCGCGGCCAGAGCGCCAGCGTCGCCCGCGCCTGCTCGGCGATGGCGAGCGCGCGCGTTCGATCGCGCGTCTGCAGGATCTTGTTCAAGACCGCCGCCACCTCATCGCTCAGCCGCTGGAAATCTTGCTCGCCGCGTGTCCTCGCGTACCACTGGTAGCGCGTCGACGTCGCATGGGCGTCGGTCCGCGTCCAGTCGATCAGGTTTGCCGGAAGCGTCGCAGCGTGAAGGCGCGGCTCCTCCCCGCCGCCGAGAATCATGGAAAAGACGACGCGATCGTCGACGCGGGCGAACTCGCCAAAACTCACGACGCTCGTGCCGTCCGCCAGATACACACGGAAGAGCAGGGCGTCGGTCGCAGCGGCGGCCGGCGCTGCAAGACACAGCACGGCGAGCGCGAGCAGTACAAGTCGTGTGATCACAGTCCTATAGAGCCGCGCCTCATTGTAATGTGGAAATCCTGTGCACGAACGGTGCAAAAGCTGTTGAGAACCCGCACGCGAAAAAAAAGTTTCCTGTCCGCGACGCCTAAGCGCTTCGTCTCGAGACGCGAAGTGGACGTGGCCTTCGCGTCGCGCTTCGCTTGATCCATCTCGCGCAATCCGTAGAATCCTCCGTCGGCCCACCTTCGCGCTCACGCGTTTTGGCGGGCGAGCCAATTCACTTCCCATCGCAACGTGGACGTTCATCGCTACGAAGAAACCATTGGCGACCGCGCGTACCTGATCGAAGTGCGGCCGGTCAACGACCGCTGGCGCGCGCAGCTGCTGCGCAGTCCCGGAGTGCTGAGCGCGATGATGCCGTTCTACGGGCACACGCCCGACGAGGCGGCCCGCCAGCTCACCGCGTGGCTCACGTTGGCACATCGTCGCCAGACCTCGTCCCCTTAAGAGACGACCTCGACGGGAGTTTAGCCGGGGGGTGTGACAACCCTGGTCACACCTGCGCTCGTTTGCGGCGAGCGTCGGCGAGTAAGCACGACTCAGCCGCATGCTACGATGGGGTGATTCGACACGTTTACGAGAGAGGGCCTGTAGCGCAGTTGGGAGCGCGCCTGAATGGCATTCAGGAGGTCACGGGTTCGAATCCCGTCAGGTCCACCAAACCTTCATTTTTCGTTTCGATTCCCCGCAAGTAGTTGAAGGCCGGTGCGGTTGCGCCGGTTCCAACAAACCGATTTCCGTCGAACGCGATTCCGTTCGGAAAGAACAGTTGTTGGAACCGCTGGCGCTGGTCGAGTGAGGCCTGGACCCACAGGTCGGACGCGCGCGGCAGAATCCGTTCTGCGAACGCCAGGATGCCTTCTACGTCGAGTTCATCGAGCTGGCCGGAGTGACGGTCGATCCGTGCGAGCGTGAGCTCCTCGCGCAGCCTCTCGGCGTGGCGGTCGTACGTCTCGATGTCAATCGAGCGCTCGAAGAGGAACGCTTCGTCGAGACGGTCCAGCTTGTCCTGAATCGCCTTCGCGGCGCGCTCCGCTCTGTCGAGTTCCTCTCGGACGGCTGCCTTTCGCGCTTTCCAGATCTGCAGCACGGACTCTTTGAGTAGTCGCATGTAGCCCGGAGTCGGCTGGAGTCGGGCGAGTTCGTCTGCGAACAGTCCTTCGAGTTCCGCCTTCGCCACGTTGACCGCGCGACAGCCAGGGCGGCAGTGGTAGTAGGCGTAGTACTCGCTCCGACCCTTCGACCAGCTTCCCGTCAGCCCGCGCCCGCAAGCCTCGCATCGGACGAAGCCGCGCAGCGGGAAGTCAGGATGCGTCCGCTGGCGCGGTGCCGTGTTCGGCATACGACCCGACAGAATCGCCTGGACACGGTAGAACAGCTCTTCCGAGATCAGCGGCTCGAAGTCGCCGCTCTTGGCGCGAACGCCGTACTCGGGCACGTCCACGATTCCCGCGTACAACTGGTTGCGCAGCAACATGCCGATTGCTTGCGACGTGAGTGGCTTGCCGCGTCGATTCGTGAGGCCCCACGTCCTGGTCCGTTTCAGCAGGTCTTCCTTCGTGTATTGGCCTGTCGCGTAGTCCTCGAACGCCCGCCGAACGAGCGGAGCGCGCTCCGGATCGTGCACCAAACTCTTGCCCATCGACCGCGGCGCGTTCAGGTAGCCGATCGGCGCCAGGAACACCCATCGTCCGAGTTCCAGCGCAGCCTTCATGCCCGCTCGCGTCCGATCCGAGCGCACGTCGTTGTCGAACTGCGCGAACGCTGCGAGTACGCCCTCCATCAACTTGCCGGTTGAGGTGTCGTCGATCGGCTCCGTCGCTGATCGCAGCGAGATGCCAAGCGACTGCAGGTGCGAGCGGAGCGCGAAGTGATCGTACTTGTCCCGCGCGAAGCGCGTCAGGTTGAACACGACCACGAAATGCACGCGGCCCTTGTTCAAGCGGCAGAACGTCAGCAGATTTTGAAGCTGGCTCCGGTCGGTCGACTTGGCGCTCTCGCCTTCCTCGTGAAAGCGTTCGAGGACTTCGTATCCCTGGCGGCGGCAGTACTCCTCGCAGGCGCGAAGCTGGGTCGACAGACTGAGATTCTCGGTCTGCTCCTTCGTGCTCACGCGAACGTAGATCACCGCGCCGACCATTATCGGCAGCGTAGATCCTTTCTCCGGCTCGGGCAAGCTGCGTTTGCGAGGCACGATGTCTACTCGGAACTCCGGCGCTGCTCCCGGTACATTGCGACGACGATGCACGCCATCGTCTCGGCGTGTCGACGGATGTCCTCGACGTCCTGATCGGTCATCGATTTCGCGTCCTCGCCGAGCAGTTCCCGACAGCGCGCGATCGTGATCGGCTCCGGGCTCGGATCCGCACGTTCGACGTACTCCATGGGGCACCCCTGCGGACTCGCTGCAGACGTTTGTGATGCGGTGGAGTGCGCTCGAAGCCCCCTGTGCCAATAATCCGTGAGACAACCTCCCGAGGAAGATTAGTGTAGGGGCGGGGAGGGTTCGATGAATGAATCGTATGCCTGCAGCTGTAGAGATGAACGTGGCCGAGGGGCCGGAG
>Ga0187893_10002411_pt1 | contig 41188 bp, 32 predicted proteins | sample MA1701074metaG_FD_139574 | JGI IMG/M metagenome (GOLD analysis project Ga0187893, IMG submission 139574) | White microbial mat communities from a basaltic lava cave in the Kipuka Kanohina Cave System on the Island of Hawaii, USA - MA170107-4 metaG ...
GACAGTGGAAGAGTCTGCGCTCGACGAACATCGTGGAGCGCGTGCTCGAGGAGGTGCGGCGACGGGTGAAGACGCAAGGGGCGCTGCCGAGCGCTGACGCCGTGCTGGTGCTGTGTTACGGACCGATTGCGACGGGGCAGCTGCCGCTGCGGCGGATCGCGGGGTGGCAGCAGCTCAAGCAGGTGATCGTGCGTCAGGCGGCGTGAGGACCTGACGCGCACGCGGTCCCGGAAGCACGAGTAGACCTTCGCGAGCAATGCCTGGTCCTCGTAGAGCCCGTACGCTCCGTGGAAGCGCTCCTCGAACCCCCCGAGGCCCAGTGGCACTGAGCTGCGGATCAAGAGGTCGGAGGGGCACGGCGTGGCGCCTGCTCCGAGTGGATACGAAACCTTGAGCAGTCGAGGCGGTGACACGAGGCTGTCAGGCGGGACGGGAAGCTCAGGGGAATAGTCGCGGTCACGATCGGCCGCCGCGCCTGTCCAGCTGTTCCAGTACTGCGTCCTGCCCCACACCATCGCAGCCCGCGGTTCGTTGGTCAGGATCCGAACCTGCTCCTCCAGCTTGTGAGGGAGCCAGATGTCGTCGCCGTCGAGTAATGCGACGTATTCACCACGACAGTTCCGGAGACCCAGGTTCCGCGAAGCGGGAAGGCCGCGGTTCGCGTGACCGGCGTGCTCCAGGTAGCGTCCCTTGCCTGAATGGCGCGCGACGTAGTGGGACGCAATGCGTGTACTGCTGTCCGTGGAGCCGTCATTCACCAGGATGAGCTCCCAATCGTCAAATGTCTGCGCAAAGACCCTGTCTATCGCTTCTCCGATAAACCGCTCCGCATGCAGAAAGGGCAGAATCACCGAAACCCGGGGTGCGAGGTCTGCCAGTGGGCGCGGCGTCATGCAGGATTGGCCCGGCATGGGCGAGCGCTTGAACGTGCAGCCGCGAACGGCTGTGCACGTCATGATAGTTCATGAAGGCGTGACCTTCGCGATGAAGTCGTCCGGCGTGTCCGAACCGGTGACCTCGATTCGCGGCAATGCCAGCAGCGGATCGTCAAGCCTGCTACGCCCCGGACGGCACGAGAAACCGTAGAGGTAGCCGCATGCGCCGACGAGATGGCGCACGACACTGTCCTCTGCGCCATGGGGGTAAGCGAGTGAAGTGACCGGTCGGTCGAGGCCACGCTGGATGGTCGCGCGGGACCGGGCAGCCTCGAGTACGACATCGGCCGGAGACAGGCCGGTGAGCCGGTGGTGCGTCGCCGTGTGGGAGCCGAACGTGACCCCTGCGTCTCGTAGGCGGCGGACTTCTTCCCAGCTGAGCAGTGGCAGGCGTTCACCGTAGACGGCGTCCCAGGCGTTCGTCCCGCCGATGCGGTCGGCGACGAGGAACACCGTGGCGGAGAAGCCGTAGCGTTGCAGGATCGGCCAGGCGTAGGTCGCGAAGTCCTGGTAGCCATCGTCAAAGGTGAACAGCACCGCCCGCCCCGGCAGCGGCCGGCGCCCGTCTTTCGCGCAGCGCCACTCTTCGATCCCAATGCTCTGGTAGCCCCCTTCCGCAAGGTAGCGTACCTGCGCTTCGAATACGTTGGGTGTGACCCGGTAGCGGCTGGTCTCCGGCGCGCCCGTGGGAGCGACTCTGTGGTAGAGGAGGATGGGGAGCCGCTCCGTCGTGGCGCCCGCAGCACGGCCGGGATCCTGGCGCTCGCTCGCATCGGCCGCCGGGGACCCGGCCCCGGGCCATAGGAGGTCCGGCGCATACATGACCCGCAGCACGCGGCCATGCTCACCATCCTCGACGGCGACGGCATGCTCGCCGGCCACCGCTGCAGCCTCGAGCAGCACGCTCCGCGTCTCGGCGGGCAGGGCTGCATGGCGGGAGGCGCTCGTGCCCACGGCGCCGAGTGCGTGGCGTGCGAGCACGACCCCACGTTCCGGCGGCGGCAGCGCCTGTGCCACAGCGCGACCCCACGTGGGCGATAGCGGCACACCGCTGGGTGGTTGGGCGGTCGGACGGTCTGGGCGCCGCCTTGCCGCGGCGGCAGTGAGACGGGTGCGCAGCGAGCCTGGGGCATTGATCGCTGCGCCCAGCACCGCCTGGCGCACTGCCAGCCGGCACAGCTCGACGCCGCAGCTCCCGGTGACGGTCGTGAGCACGTGATGAGCGGACCGCGATTCTCGTGGGCCAGAGACAGGGACGGCGCCCAGCGAGGCGCCTCCCACCGTGACCTCGACCGCAGCTGCACCGGCGGCGCGCTCGAATCCAGCGGGATAGCGACTGACTTCTATCACGGGCCAGCGGTGGTGAGTCTTCCACGGCCAGTGCGCAGCCTGGAGTCGGCGGGCCAGCGTCATGATCGCGTGCGCGATGGAGCGCCACGCCGCGCCCCGCACGCCGTGACGCTGTGCCGTCGGGGAGTCGTCATAGAAGCGCTCGCCAGGCCAGTCGGGCCGGCCCCACAGCTCCTGAAGGAAGATGGTCCACCCCGCGTGCGCATGGACTTGCGCGTGCCCCGCGTCGCCGTCGAGCGGGAGTCCTTCGCAGAGCCGCACCGATTCGCGGTACAGCGCGACCCCGTCGGGGCCACGGTCGACTCGCAGGCCGGGATAAACGCTGTGCTCGAAGAACCTGCCGAGTATGACCCAGAAGAACTCGGCGGCGATCGCGTCGGCAAGGACCCGGGCCGGGACGAGGCCGTCGCACACCGGGAGCTCGAGGGTACCGAGCGGTTCGCCCTCGAGGGAAACGGCGCAGCGGAGGCGCTCGACCGGCGTGGGGAGATGAACATCTGGGATGGCTTTGGTGATCTCTACTCGCGCCGCGTGCGTACGGCCGATAGTGAGCGCTGACCCTGTGAACGCGTGCTCTACGACCAGCCGCTCGAGCGCCGTGCGGCTGCGTCGGGCGAGTCCGGGAGCCTTGGCCTGTGCCTCCAGGGCGGCGAGGAAGTCGTCCAGCCGGCACTCAAGCGTGGGCCACAGCGTGGGCCACGCACCAGGTGGCTGGCGGGCCGAGACCAGCACCGCCCGGAAGATCGAAGCGGCGACGTCCCGCGCCTCGAGATCAGGGGCGATATCCTCCGCGACCGCGGTGAGGGTGGCGCGGACGTCTTCCCCGCCCGCGAGCAGGAGGGCCGCGGGCCAGCAGACGAAGCCGAGCCGCGCGGTGGAGAGTCGTTCATGCGCGATTCCGGGCGCGTAGGCTGGATGCGGCCGTGGCACACGGGGATCGCGGGAGTGGCCCTGATCGATGACTCTCAGGCCGTCGCTGAGCACCTGGCGCGCGTTGGCTGACGCCGAGTCCGGGCGCAGCCGGTAGTAGGCGAGCACGTCCGGGATCCTTGCGAAGCGCGCGCCCATTCGAGCGACGCGCTGCCACAGGTCCCAGTCCGCGCACGTGCGAAGCGAGGCGTCGAAGCCCCCGACCTCCACGACGAGGCGGCGCCGCACGACGCAGCTGTGGATGGCGAATGCGCAGAACCGCGCGAGGGTGGGGAACATGGACGCGGGATCGGGCGTGTACGTCTCCTCGAGGAGTTCCCCTGCGGGGGTCACGCGGGTCCAGCGGCTGTAGATGGCGTCGGCCGATGGATCCGCCGCGATGGCGTGCGTGAGGCGCTCGAGGCAGGACTCGGCCAGCCAGTCGTCGGCGTCCAAGAAGAGCAGCCATTCCGCGGCAGCGAGCTCGACTCCGACATTGCGGGCGGCGCCTTCGCCGCCCTGCTGCCGGTGCGCAAGCCGGATGCGCCCGTCTCGGCGCACGTAGCTGGCAGCGACCGCGACCGTCTCGTCGGTCGAGCCGTCGTCGACGACGATCGCCTCCCAATCAGGAGACGTCTGTGCGAGCAGCGAATCGAGGGTCTCGCCCAGGCTCGTTGCGGCGTTGCGGGCTGGGAGGATGACGGAGACGGGGGGGGGAGCGCCCATCACAGGCACCTCAGGCGGTGCATCCGGCTCCACCCTTCGTCGTTGGCGAAGGGGTCGATGAGGCCGCAGTCCACGACATCCCGCGCATGCCGCTTGACGAAGGCGCGGATCGCTCGGGCGACGTCGGGCCAGCACCCGTCGTACAGCAGGACGTACGATTCGGGCGCCATATGTGGCCTGACGGCTTCGAGGTCGGCCGACACGGCCTCAACGCGGTGGTCCGCATCGATGTGACACAGCTTGACGGGCCCGCCGAGTTCGCGCGCGGCCCCAACGACATCGCGTGGGGAGGACCCCTGGTAGAGCGAAAACCGCTCGCCGAACCGGGAGAAGTCCAGCATCGGTTCCGGGGCGGGGTCGAGGGCCACCAGCTTGCCCTCGCCGCCCACGTCCTCGAGGGCGCAGAGCATGACCAAGCTCGTGGCGCCGTAGCGGAACCCGAGCTCCAGAATGCGTCGTGGCCGACGGGCCGTCACGAGGCCGAACAGGAACGGCCGCTGGAGCACCCCGGTCTGCGAGGGACTGTCGTATGCGCGGGCGACCCTGCCGAACGACTCGATCGTGTTCAGGTCGACGTCGCGAACCGCGCAGACGCCGTCGAGTCCCGTGGGGTCCCTGAGGTACGGGATGCCGTAGCGGTTCGAAACAGCCGGCGCCGGCCTGGTGTCGTCCGCGTCACTGGCGGATGGGCGCCGTGGGCGATCGTCGCTACCGCTCATGTGGTTGCGGCCGCACGTCGGCGAGATTGTGCAGGCTGACGGTCGGGTCGGTCAGCACTGGATCCTCCAGGACCTGGAGGAACTCGTGGTGTCGCGGGTGACTCGGCGCGTGAATCGCGCGGGTGGCGAACTCCTCATCGGAGAACGTGCCCCAGTTCACGAGCTGCTGGAAGTACACGGTGTCTACGCCGAAGCGCCGGCTGAGGTGCACGAACTCGGGCATTTCCGCGAAGTTGTTCGCCTGGACGACCATACTGATCCCCAGCCACTCGAGCGGGCCGCGCACGCGCAGGCCGCCGATGAATTCCATGTTGCGGAGCAGCGTCGCGAAGTCCCCGCCTCGGCGGTTGATGGCATAGGTTTCAGGTCTCGCGGCGTCGATCGAGACGTCCGCTAACTTCACCAGGGACTGGACGTCTGCGGGAATCGAGCGCCACATCTCGGCTGTCCAGAGCAGCGCGTTCGTGTGGAGGTGAATCGTGCGCAGCTGTGGCATGTCCGCGCGCCGCATCGTTTGGAGCCAGCGGCGGAAGAACGGGCTGCCGAACGGGTCGCCCGACCCGGTGATGTACAGCACGTGCGCATCGGGCAGGGCTTCCTCCGTCAGCTTGCGTTGCATTTCAAGAACCCGGGACTTGTCTCTGGCCTCGACGATGATCGCCGTGCGGCACGAGGGGCAGGAGAGGTTGCAGGAACGGTCGTAGGAGCAGTTAATGACCCGCGGGCCGTGAGGCAGGACGGTGCGGCCCTCCCGGATCGCAGCCACGAGGTCCGGCTCACGGACCTCGTCGACACGCTGGACCGGGCCCGATGGGGTCTGCAGGTGCGGGCAGCGGGAGCGATTGCAGTACTTGAAGGATCCGTCGAGGATCGACGCTCGAATATCCTGCGCCGCCGGGCCGTTCCAAATCTCCTGCACCGACTGGCGGGTGAGGTTCCCGATCGACCGCTCGAGCCAGGTCGGGCAGCACATGAAGACCTCTCCTTCCTGGTCCGATCCAGGTCCGCGCGACACCTCGAACCACTCGAACGGCTTCGAGCAGAACAAACGGTCACTCATCGGTCCTCCCAGTCACCGCGTCGTAGACGGTCTCCCACTGCGGGACGACGTTGCGCCAGGACAGCTGTTCCGCGCGGGTCCGCGCCTGTCGGCCCATCGCCCGACGGGCATCCGGGTGTCGCATGAGGTGGAGGAGCGCGTCCGCGATGTCGCCGGGCACGTTGTCTTTCACGAGGATGCCCTCGTCACCTCGCAGGTACGCGCGCATCGCCGGGATGTCAGACGTCACCACGGGCAGCCCCGTCGCGATGCCCTCCAGGAGCGCGTTGTTGGCCGTCGCCTGCGTGACGGGCAGCAGCAGCACGTCGGACTGGCGGTACAAGGCCAGGAGCGTCGTGTCGTCCACGTTGCGGTGGCGCACCACGTTCGCGAGACCCTCCAGTCCCGTCTCGCGATCCGTCACGATCGCGAACTCGATGTCGCGGCACGACGCCAGGAGCTGGGCCACGCGGTGCAGGGTTGCCCAATCGCGCAGCCAGTGGCCCACCGTAATGCACCGAAAGCGGGGGGGCGTGCTCTCCCTTCCGTTGCCGTCCGGCCGGAAGAAGTCGGTGTCGATGCCGTGGAGTGTGACGCGGATCCGGCTGGCCGGCAGGAACTGCGCAAAATACTCGGCCTGCGGCGGTGACACGGTGGTGACACAGTCGAGCCGCTCCACGAGGGTGCGGTCCGTCAGCTGCGCCAGCAGCTCCGGCGGTTGGTGAAACGTTGCGACGGTGCGGGTGCGAGACACCCCGGACCGCCGCAGCCACTGCGGCAGGTATTGCGCGGAGTGCTCGGCATCAAGGAAGTGCACCACGTCGGTGCGGTTCATGAGGCATCCCGGGAGTGCTCGCAGCTCGGCGGCGAGGTCGCTGAGCTTGTACCACGCCATGCGGTGTTGCACTCGCGCACGCAACCGCTGCCGCAACCCGGCGTGCGGCAGCGGAAGATCGGCATCGCTGTCCGAGGCGCCGTCCAGGTGCACACGATACCGAGTGGGGTCGAGATAGCGCACCAGCTGAGTGACGCCGGAATAGCGTCCCCAGTGGGAGTAGCGGGTGTAGAGCGCGCGGACGTGCCGCATGGTCAGGGGCGGGCCGCGCCCAGCAGGCCCGCGATGTGCCCCACGTCGATCAACGTGAAGCACTTCCGCGTGAAGCGATCGGGGTCGCTGGTGGGCCACACGAGGTTCGCCAGGCGTCGCGGGCTCGCCAGGAGCCGGGTGGCGCGCCGCAGCGCGAGGCGGAGCCGTTGCAGCGGGGAATGCGCGTGCTCGATGAGCTCCATCGTCGCGTCCGACACGCCCTGCCAGAAATACCGTCGACGAAACCACCGTTTAGACAGGCGGGCGCGCGGCACGCGATGGCGGACGGCCATCGCCGGATAGTAGAGGCAACGATGGCCGCGCCGGATCGCTTGTTGTTGCAGGAACGTCTCTTCACTCGACAGCAGTCGAGTTCCGCGCCGGCCGAGCGCTTCGTGGAATCCGCCCAGGGCGGCGAGCAGGTCGGTTGAGACGGCGAAGTTCGCTCCCACTAGCCACTCCCGCCGCACATCTGCGATGAAGTGGGCGCCGGGCGACCAATCGACGATCGTGAGCCCCGGCGCGAGCTCGTCCGACAGCCATCGGGGCCGTTCTGCCTCCCACACGGGATCCACTCGGCCGCCGACGATACCCGGTCGGGGAGTCGTCTCGAACGCCCGGCGCACGGCCCGGACCCATCCCGGAGCGGCCACCGCGTCGTCGTCGAGATACGCCACGTACCGGCCACGAGCGCGCTTCCAGCCGGCGTTCCGCGCGCGGTTCAGCCCGATCGTTGGCTCGCGCACGTAGCGCAGCGCACCCTGGCCATCGAGATGCCGGACGACAGCCGGGGTGCGATCGGTGGAGGCGTTGTCCACGACGATCACCTCGAACGTTTCGCGTGGCACGTCCTGATCGAGGACGCTGCGGATGGCGTCCGGCAGCAGTTCCGCTCGGTTCCGGGTGCAGATGACGACCGAGATCAGCGGGACGGTCGCGACCTCGCGGCGTGTCCGCGACGCGTTCACGCCAGGCCTCTGCGTGCGTACGCCTTGGCCTGGCGCCACAGCCATTCTGTGGCCCGACGTGGCTGACGCAGTGCCCGACGCGCCAAGGCGAGCTGCTCCCGCAGCGGGCGGCGCAGCACCGATGTCAAGGTGGGTTCCCGCGGTTGAGCAGGTCGGGCCGCATGGTCGGGCGCATGCGCGCGACCAGCAAGCAGAAGCACGAGCTCCTGCGCGTCCCGGGCCACGAGCTCCGGGAATCGCGCCAGCAGCGGCTGGAGCAGCGGCCCCGCACGCGGTGGATCGTGGGCGTCCGCCGCGATCACGCGCTCGGTCAGTAGGGCGGGGTACGTCACGGCGCGCCATCCCGCGGCCATGACCGCATTCGCGAGGTCCCAGCTATCGAGTTCCGCGTGGAGGCCGGTCCGGAATCCTCCGACCTCGCGCAGGGCCGCGTCTCGCACGGCGTAGCTCGGAGCCACGTCGTTAAACAACCACTGATACGGAAACGCCGGACAGAGCCCCGTTGCCACACGGTCCTCGCGACCGCTGTGTCGCATCCAGGACGAGATGAGCCCGACATCGGAGCAGTGTGCGAACGTCGTCGCGTAGGCGCTCACGGCGCCCGGCCGCAGTCGATCGCGCCCGTCCACCAGTACCCAGGCGAGCGGGTCGACCCCGCCTTGGCGCAGTGTGGCGATGCCGGCATTTCTGACTGCCGCGGCGTCCCGCTGCCGGCTGGTCACCACCGTCCAGCCCCGCGCGCGGGCCCACGCAAGCGGCACGCTGGCCGCCGCACGGGTCGGGTCGTACGCGACCACGACAACGGCGGTGGGCGAGTGGGTCTGTGCCGCGATGCTCTCGAGCGCGCCGTGAAGCAGGTCGCCATGATCGAGGCACGTGACGACGACGGCGACTCCCATACCGGCACCAGCCTGGCGCGGTACTGGCTCGGCAGTCGGGCGCGGCGCGGTCCGCGGGAGGTTCGTCGGGAGAAAGAGGGACGGTCCCGCTCCCGCGCGAGCGGTGCGAGCCCGGAACTCGATCTGCGCCTCGACAGTTGCACCGTTGTCGCACTGGCGCCGGATTGCGTCGGCTGCGCGCCGGCCCATCGTCGCGAGGGCATCGGGCGGCGTGGCCAGCATCCGTCGCAGGGCGTCCGCCAAGTCGGCCTGGCCGCCTGCGGCGGCGAGCCAGCCGGTTTCGCCGTCCACGATCATCTCAACCATGCCGCCGTTGGACGAGGCGATCACCGGGAGTCCGGAGGCCATGGCCTCGATGCACGTGTTGGGGAAGTTTTCCCAGCGCGATGGCACGACCGCAGCCCGTGCCTGGCGGAGGTGGTCCCGAACCGCCGGACGGGGCAGCGCACCCCGGAACCGGAACCGCGGGCGCAGCTCGGCGGGGATCGCTCTCCCGGCGAACTGCCGCACCGAGAGGCCGTTGGCGTACGGCAGGTCGGCACCGATGAACTCGAATGCGACCTCCGGATGCTCCAGTGCGACCGACGCCGCGGCCTCCACCCACTCGATGACGCCTTTGCGGGGCTCGAGCCGCCCGACGTAGCAGACGGATCCCCGGCGCCACGTCTCGGGTGAGCGCTCGAGCGCCGTCGTCTCGCCCACTGGATACGGGATGACGTGGACACTGCCTGCCGGCAAGCCGTAGTGTGCCTCGGCTTGGCGCGCGAGCGAGTGGCTGGGGCAGAGGCGGGCGTCGGCCGCGGCGATGACGTAGTCCTCGAGGCGCTTGACGGGCAGGTAGTCGGGACGACCGAGGTCCCACTCGTTGGCGCGGAAGATGAACTCCGTGGGCGAGTGCAGATGGACGATGCACGGGGCCCGGCGCCGCGGGCCGAGCCCGAGGGCCCGTCGCAGGAGGAGGTAGTAGAGCGGCGCTTCCCAGTCCTGTCCCTCGACGGCGTCGATTCCCTCGCTCTCGATCAGCGTCTCGGCGAGCCGTCCGGCGCGCCAGGAGAACCATTGCGCAGGTATCTGCGTGTCCAGCAGATCGAGCGCCGCCACGTCGCTCGGCTGCTGGGGTGCGGGGTCGCGGTCTCCGCACCCGACTCGATGGATCACGAGGCGGCCTCCGCACCGCAATTCGAGAGGCGCATCGGCGTCGGGCCAGCGTTGCCCGATGACGTGAACCGTCTCACCCGCCTCGGCGAGCAAACGCGAGATGGTGGAGACATAGGTGCCGATCCCGCCCGCCGGATAGGGTGCCGGCGGATACTCGCGGGACAGGATGAGATGCTTCATGGCACCACGCCTGTCCGGCCGGCCGTCCGGCGGGCGAGCAGATACCGGGCGGCGCCGGCGCACTCGGTGGCGAAGCGGCGCAGGCCCCCGGAGGGGATCGAGGCGAGCCAGGCCCGCAGGTACCGGCCGCGCGTGTCGGGTCGCAGGAGGAACTTGGCGTGGTACGCCCCGCGGCCCCGGTCATAGCGCCATCTCAGCTCGCGCAGCTCGCCGGGCGACCGCCGGCCGTGATGGTGGTAGACGACCGCATCGGGACAGTACGTGCCGTGCCATCCGGCCGCGGATGCGCGTCCGACCATGTCGATGTCGTCCGCGATGAACGGCGTTCCCGGTCCCAGCAGCGCGTCGAACATCCCGATCTCTGCGAGCACGCGGCGCCGCACGCTCATGTTGGCTCCCTGGATCGACCCCGCGGGCAGGAAGCTGTGGGGGGGAAACCATTCCCGCTCAGTGGAGGTTCGGATGGTGATGGGCGCGTCCGCGGGATCGTACAGCAGGATCCGGCCGCCCATATAGCCGACGCGCGGGTCGGCGAACACCCGCGTGACCTGCACGACCCAGTCGGGTGCGGGATAGCAATCGTCATCCGTGAAGGCAATGATGTCGCCGCGGGCGCTCGCGACGCCCGCGTTGCGCGCCCGGCCCTGGCCGGCCGATGGCTCATGCACGAGCGTCACCGGAAACGCGGCCGTCGCCTGGAAGTCAGCGAGAAGCCGCGGCGTGCCGTCCGACGATCCGTTGTCCACCACGATCAGTTCCCAGGGGCCGATCGAGCGAAGGCGGGACAGGTGCTCGAGGCACGCCTGGAGCTGGCGGGCGCGATTCCTGGTGCACACGATGACCGAGACCTCGGGCGTCGTGGCTGGCGAGGGGCGGTGCGCCGGCGGCACGGGATGGAGCGTCTCGCGTGCGGACATCGTTACGGCCGCTCCTGCGACCGCCGGGTGTCCGCCTCATACGCCGCCAGGACGTCGTGGACGGGGCCCATCATTCGCACGCGGCCGTGGTCAAGCCAAACGGCGCGATCGCAGAGCGTCCGCACCATTACGGGGTCGTGGGAGGCCACGACCAGCGTCTTGCCCGCCTCGCGGAGCTCGCGGAGGCGAGCGAGACAGCGGTCGCGGAACGCCTGGTCGCCGACCGCCAGGGCCTCGTCGAGCAGCAGGACGTCCGGGTCGGCGCACACGGCGACGGAGAATGCCAGGCGTGCCTGCATGCCGGAGGAGTAGTACTTCACGGGCTCATCGATGAACCCGCCGATATCGGCGAACGCCGTGATGGCGGCCTGCCGGCTCGCCAGCGCCGCCGGGTCGAACCCCAGCAGGGCGCCATAGAGGCGCACATTCTCTGCGCCGGTCAGCTCGGGGTGAAAGCCCGAGCCCAGCTCGATGACCGCGGTGACGCGGCCCGCCGTCTCCACGACGCCTTCCGACGGGGCGTAGATCCCGGCGATCAGACGCAGTGCCGTGCTCTTGCCTGATCCATTCGGTCCGATCAGCGCGACGGCCTCCCCGCACCCGACCGTGAGGTCGAAGCCCATCAGGGAGAACTCCGCGGAGCGCCGGTACTGGGGACGCCGTGTGACGGCGCGCACGAAGAACTCCCGCAGCGACGTCGTGCGGTGCTCGTACCGGTAGAACCGCTTGACCACGCCGCGGCAGCGCACCGCGGACACCGTGGCCGGCCGCTCAGACGAGCTCGGCAAAGACCGGCTTGTGGCGATTGAAGATGGCATAGCCCGCGCTCCAGACCACCACCGCGGCGAGCGTCGTCGTCGCCAGCAGCGAGGCGGAGGGGAACGCACCCTCGTAGAGGACGTTGTGGTACAGCGTCAGCATCCCGGCCATTGGATTGGCGGCATAGAGGTGCCTGGCGGTCTCCGGCACGAGCGCCGCCGGGTAGAACACCGGGGACACGTAGAACAGCATGAGCGCGAGGATCGGGATGACGTGCTGTATGTCAGCATAGAACGCGGCCACCGTCGCGATTCCCAGGGCGAGTCCGACGGCGATCAGCACCTGCAGGATCACCAACACGGGGAGTAGCGCATAGCTCGCCGGTACCGCCCGGTGGTGGAAGGCCACGAGCAGCACCAGCGCGATACCCAGCTCGACCGCGAATTCGACCAGGCGTGATCCGGCGGCGGCGAGGAGCGACGACTCCGGAGGAAACGCGACGCTGCGGTGCAGCGCGGCGTGCTCACGAAGCACCAACGGAGCACTGGTGAGCACCTGATACATGAAGTTCCAGGCGAAGTACCCACTGAGGAGAAACGCCCAGTAGTCGACGACCGGGATCCGGACGATGTGCGTGAAGACGACGATCAGCACCGCGACCGTCGCGAGCGGATTGAGCAGGGTCCAGAGGAAACCCAAGACCGAGCGCTGGTACTTGACCTTGAGGTTCCGGACCATGAGGTGCCCGATCAGTGAGCGGAATCGCCATACCTCCCCGGCCGCGCGGGGTGGCGAGGCCGAGGAGCGGAACGGCGTCGGAACAGGGGGCCGGGCGGTCACGTCGGCGGCGTCCTTCGGCGGTTGGCCGCGACCCGCACACCCGTGCGATAGGCCCGCAACCCGCACCAACCGCTCCACCACATGCGCAGCAGCATGGACGCGGGCAGGGGATCCCGTCCCATCGTCCGCCGGAGCAGGCGAACCAGGGGCTTCGCCAGCCGCCATACGAGGAAGGCGAACACGCCTAGGCGCTCCTGGCCGCGGGTGCGTCCCAGCGTCTTCGTCAGCAGCGCGACGATCCCCGCCTGATAGCCGGCCAGCTGGTGGGCCAAAGCGTCCATAGTTTCGCGGTGCTCGTGAGCGACGCGCGCCCCCGGCTCGCAGATGACGGGCAGCCCCGCGGCGAGCATTCGCCACAGCAGGTCGCCCTCCTCGCCGCCGGGAGCCATGCTGCCGGCCCCGAGCGCCTCATCGAAGCCACCCAGGGCCAGCGCGCGCTGGCGGTGCACCGCGAGGTTGCAGCCACAGCCGGCGGTGAGGGCCCACGCCACCCGCGGTGCCGGGCGACCTCCCATCAACAGCCCTGCATCGCGGGGCAGGCGCAGGCGGCGGGTGACCTGCGAACCCGTCATCCCGCCGTTGGCCTCAAAGAGGCGCTGTGCCTCCGTGTCGAGCGCGAGCGGATCGACGCGCCCGGTGCACGCCGCCGCGTCGGGGTTGTCGGCGAACGCGGACGAGAGGGTGGCGATCCAGTAGGGATCGGCCACGGCATCGTCGTCCAGGAAGGCGACGATGTCCATGGTCGCTGCCGTGAGCGCGCGGTTGCGAGCTACGTCGAGGCCCGGGACGGGCTCGCGCACATACCGGATGCGCGGAAATTCACTGGCCACGAGCCGCCGTGTCGCGTCGTCGGCGGGGGAGTTGTCCACGACGAGGATTTCGCCTGGTACCAGCTCCTGCGCCACGAGCGACCGCAACGCCCGGCGCAGCTGGCCGGGGCGATTGCGGGTGCACACCGCGGCGGTCACACCCAGGGTCACCACCGCGTGCCTCGCTCAACCGCCGGCCCGGCCCCCCGGCGCAGCCAGCGGATCCCTCCCACGGCCAAGCCGGCCGCGTACGCGAGCCGCGATGCGACCACGGCGGGCAGCATCCACAGCGGTTCCAACACTCCAACCCGAGCCCAGCACCACACGACGTAGGCGCTATGCACCAGGGCGAGCGGCATGCTCAAGGCGATCAGAAGCCGCGGGTGACGGTAGAGCCAGGGCCAGCGCGCGGCCTCGGTCTGCGACTTGGCCTCGATCGCCGTTGAGGCCCAGCGATAGTTGCGACGCAGCAGGTTCCCGAAACCCGGACGGTTGTAGTGATACGCCACGGCCCGAGGCTCGAAGTAGATCACGTGCCCCGCCTTCTGAAGCACCCCAAGCCATGCGCGCTCTTCGTTCGTATAGCTGAACGGCGCCCGCTCGGTGAACCCCGGCGTTGCCCGGAACGCCGCGCGCCGCACGCTCAGGTTGGGTGGCGGGTGGTGCGGCACGAGCCCCGGCGGGCGGCGCGGATGGACCAGGTACCAGCCACAGTAGTAATCGCACCGCGCTGTCGCCGACAGGCCAGGCGGCAGAGCGAGCGAGCCGCCAACGATTGTGTGACCCGCATCGTGGGCACGCAGCAGCGCGTCGAGCCAGCCCGGGGCGGGACGGCAGTCGGCATCGAGGAAGACGATGGGGTCGCCGGACGTGACGGCCGCGCCATGGTTGCGGGCGGCGGCGGGGTTGCCGCCGTTTCCGCGTGCCGGTGCCGAGACCACGCGGGCACCGGCGGCGGCGGCCGCAGCGGCGGTGTCGTCCGTCGAGCCGTCGTCGACGACCAGAACCTCGAGGTCCATGTCCGGCGGGCGCTGCATCAACACGGCCCGCACCGTGGGGCCGATCAGGGCAGCCTCGTTCCGGGCCGGAATGACAACCGACGGCTTGCGGGGAGGGGGCCCGAGATAGGGGCGGGTTTGGGAGTTCATGGCTTCTCGCCAGCCCCGTCGCGGTGTCACGTTCCGTGCCACCGATAGGCCTCTCGTTGCTGGAGTTACGACACCACCGGCCTCCCGCCAGGGGCCCCATGTTGCAGTAACGCAACAGTCGCCCTCGTAGCGATTTGGGAGTCTCCGCGACCGTGGTGCGCGATGCAGGTCAGCCCATGGTATCCGACTTGCCGAAACCGAGGGCATCAGGATCCCGATGACATCCCCTACGGCGCCACCCCCATCCGAGTCGGTCCATCGCGTGGGTGACGATACGTGGACCGTGACCACGTTGCCCAACGGCGCGCCGGGGTGGGAGCAGCGCGAGGCGGAGCTCGCCGACGCCGGCACCCAGCTGGCGCTCCAGCACCGCTCAGTCTGGGCGGAACTCGGATCGGCCCCGGAGCGCTTTTTCGTTGCCGTGCGCTCGGCGGCCGGCTGCCCCGGTTGGGGCTTCGCGGTCGCCGTCCACCCGAGCCGAGCGCTCCCGGGGCACCACGTGTGGCGCATCGAGCGGGCGGGGGGCGTGCGAAACGAGGGTGCCGCCCACGCCGGCCTGCGCGCGCTCGCCGACCTTGCGCGCCAGGACCGGTCCGTCCTGCGCGTGGATCTCGAGATCCTGTCGCGCGACGATGCAGTGCGGGCCCGCCTGGGCAGGGCGGCGCGCGGCGCTGGCTTTCGCGCTCGACCCGGCTGCCGCTGCTACGCCCACACGGTCGCGATCGATCTGCGCCCGCCCGAACCCGAGATCTTTCGATCGCTGCACCGCATGGCGCGGCGCAACGTGGAGGCCATCGAGAAGCTCCCGGTCGCCGTGCGCGCCATTGCATAAGAGCAACGCCCACAGTTACTTGCGTGGTCGCAGGCCGTCGATCGTTGTGTCGCCGCGACACTGACCGCCGGGCGCCACGCCACCGGGTGGCATCCGACTGCCCTACAAGCCGGGCGGCCATGCCCTTCCGCGGCTCTGCTATTTCTCGCGCGAGGGCATCCCGGTGCCGTTTCTTACGGCGGACGTGCCGACCAGCGATCGCCTGCTGCTCGTCGTCAACGGACGGCTGGAGGAGCGGGTCGAGGCGATGCTAGAGAAGGAGCCGCTCGCCGGCGGCGTGTACAGTGCGCCGGCCCTGCTGCGACCGTTCGGATTCGCCGGCGTCTATCTGGTTCGGCACGTAAGGCCCGAGGCTTACTAGCGAACGCTCGGCAGACGTCGCGAGGCGAGGGCCTCTTCGTACAGTGATCCCAGCGCCTGCGCAAAGCCCGCCCAGCCGAGGTGCTGCTCGGCGTATCCTCGGCCTGCCCCCCCGAGCCGCTCGGCGCGCCCCGAATCTTCGAGCAACCCCGTAATGCCCGAGGCCAGAGCGTGGGGCTCGGGAGCGGTCAGGACCGCGCGATCCTCGGCCAAGACCGCGCGGTGGGCGGGAATGTCCGTCGCGACGATCGGACGACCGGCGGCAAGGTACTCGAAGATCTTCAGCGGAGCGTTCTGGCCGTGGATGCGGGGGGACACCAGGACGTCCGCGGCCGCGAGGAGCGCCGGCATGCTGTCTCGCGGTTGGCGCTGGATGACGCGCAGGGCTCCGAGCCGCTCGAGCTCGACGGCGGCACCGAGGTCACCGTTACTGGACGGCTCGGCTCCGACGAGCACGAACAGCGCCTCCGGGACGCGTCGCCGCACTACGGGAAGCGCGGCGAGCAGGAGGTCGAGGCCCTGATACGGCGCAAAGCTCCCCGCGTAGAGCACCAGACGGGCGTTCGCAGGAATGGCCATCGCTCGTCGCTGGGCGGCCACCTCGTCGCGTGACACCGCGGGCGTGCCGGCGGGAAACTGCCACTCGTGCACCCGAGCTTCAGGGCAGGCCGCGCGGACGCCGCGGGCGAGGCCGGCGCTGCAGGCGACGAGGTCCACGCGCTGCAGCGCCCAGCGCTCGCAATGGCGCAGCAAGGCCGGGACGCCGGGCAGGCGGAAGACTGCGTGCGTGCGTTGCAGCTGCTCCGGCAGGCAGGACTGCATGTCGTAGATGACCTTCGCTCCGAACCGCGGACCGAGGACCGCAGCGGGAAACGCGGCCTCTTCGACTGCGTGCACGCAGGCGTAGCGGGTGGCACGCAGCCGGCTCGCCAGCGCGGTGACGAGCGTCGCGTCCAGCAGCAGCTTACGCGCTGAGAGCCCGATCGGGACGTGCCGGATCCCGAACGGGTTGGTGGAGCGGAGCACCCGTACCCCGGGGATGTCCGGCGGCCGGCCCAGCGGGTAGGTCAGCACGTCCACGCCGTATCCCAGGTGGTCCAGCCCCTGAACCACGTGAAGCACGGCGATCGGCGTCCCCCGGTCGTCGAACAGCGGCTCCGGGGCGACGACGAGAACCCGACCCCGGCCTCTAGGGACGGCCGCCGTCAGGCCCTCGCCCTCGCCGATGGAGTCTCCGGCGCTGCGGGGGGTGGAGGGTGGGTGCGACGCGGTGATGCGGCTCAGGATGTCCCGGAGCGCGTCGACGTACGCCTCCCGGCTGTAGGCTGTTTGGGCGTGCTCCCCTGCGGCGACCGCGAGTCCCCGTGCGCGAACCGCATCGGTGAGCACCCGTACCAGGCCGCGCGCCAGTCCCTCGGCCGTCGGGGGCACCAGCTCGGCGGTCGCGTCGCTGAGCACCTGTGTATGCGAACGTATTGCCGTGGCGACGATGGGCTTTCCGGCTCGCAGGTACTGATAGACCTTGAGCGGCGTGTTCGTACCGGTTGCCCGAGGGCTGACGAGCACGTCCGCCACGCGGTGGTAGCGAAACACCTCCAGCGGAGGGACCGCGGGCACGAAGACGAAGGATCCTTCGACACCCAGTGCCCGGGCTCCCTGGTACAGCACGGCGATCCGGTCACTTGTCCCCCCCACGATGAGGAAGCGCGCACCGGGCACCTCGCGCCGGACCATCGCGGCGGCGGTCACGAGCAGCTCGATGCCCTGGTACGGCTCCAGCGTCCCGGTGTAAAGCACCACCTGCGCACCCTCCAGACCCAAGCGCGCGCGGAGGCTTGTTACCTCCTCCTGCTCGACCGTGAGTGGATCGAAATCCAGGGTATTCTCGATCATGGCCACCGGGCCTTGATAGCCGGTCGACCGCACATGGTCCCGCAGCTCCGGACAGATCGCGATCACGCCGTCGGCGCCCCGCAGGGTGTAGCGCTCGAGTTGCCGGAACAGGGCCACCACCGGGCGCCAGTTGAACCGCTGGAAGTTGCCGAGCTGTTGCGGCAGGCTCGAATGCATGTCGTAGAGGTGAGGAATGCCGCACTTCCGGGCGATCAGTGGCCCAAGAACCCCCGCTTCCTCATGGGTATGCACCAGATCGAAGCCGCCCCGGCGGGCCAGCTGGTACGCCTTGACGGCCAGTGGCACGTCGAGAAGCAACTTCGCCACTGAAGGACCGACAGGCACGTCGCCCACCGCGGGTGGACGCGCCGAGCGGTGAATCACCAATCCCGCGAGTTGGGGCGTGTCACCGAACGGGTAGGTGACGAGATCGACCGTGTGACCGAGCGACAGGAGCGCTCGGATCCGATGAAGCACACTGAAGGGCGTTCCCCGAGACCGAAGGACCGGTTGGGGTGCCACCATCAAGATCCGCATTCGCGTTCTCGTCCCTCGCTCGTAGGCCCGCACCGGGCGTGGCCATGCCGGGCCCACCGCACGATCGGCAAGCGTCGTTCCTCCCGACGCCGTAGGTAACAGTCAAGATGAGAATGGGTTAGGAGAGAGCAACCAGACCGGCATGCGGGACTGTTGGGCCGACGCCACAGATCGCTATGAATGCGGCTGTGATGCTAGGCCGGATAAGACTGCCCCGGCGATCATGTTGCGGCGACGCACCGGTTCTGGCAGCGCCGGTGTGGTGGGCCGCGCATGAGTTGACCGTTCCCGTGGCCGCTCTATGGCACAGAACTCGTAGCACAGCCACACGATGGGTCCTATCCCCCCCGTCCCACGGCGCGACCTCTCGCCTCGCCACACCGCCTGACCGTGTGCGGGATCGCCGGGTACTGGAACTTTCGCTCGGGCCGACCCGGAGCGCCGCCGGTCATCGGCGCGATGACGCGTTCGCTCACCCACCGTGGGCCGGACGACGAAGGCTACTGGATCGAGGGGAGCCTGGCGCTCGGCATGCGGCGCCTCAAGGTGGTGGACCTCGAGGGCGGGCGCCAACCGATGCCCAACGAGGACGGCACGGTGCGCGTCGTGTTCAACGGCGAGATCTACAACCATCAACACTTGCGCCGCGTGCTGGAGGCGCGGGGGCACAAGTTCCGGAGCCGCAGCGACACCGAAGCGATCGTCCATGCCTACGAGGAGTGGGGACCGGACTGCGTCGAGCGGTTCAACGGCATGTTCGCGTTGGCGGTCTGGGATGCGCGCCAGCAGCGGCTGTTTCTCGCGCGCGACCAGCTCGGCATCAAGCCACTCTACGTCCACGAGGGCGCGGATGGGGTGGTGTTCGGCTCCGAGCTCAAAGCCGTGATCGCGGCGCCCTGGGTGTCGGTGGAGTGGGACCTGGAAGCGGTCGACGACTTCATGACGTATGAGTACGTCCCGGCGCCGCGCAGCATCGTGCGCGGCGTGGCAAAGCTGCTGCCGGGAACGTCGCGACTCTACCAGCGCGCTGGCGGCGGGCGGGCGAGCGGCCGGCGCTACTGGCAGCCTACAGCGCCGATGGCCACCCCCCCAAGCCCAGCCGCGGCCGCCGGCGAGTTGCGCGAGCGACTGCTCGGCTCGGTGCGCGGCCGGCTCATGGCAGATGTTCCCCTCGGGGCCTTCCTCTCCGGCGGGATCGACTCGAGCATCGTCGTGGCCCTGATGTCGATCGAGACACCCGGACGCGTCCGGTCCTTCTCCCTGGGGTTTGGGGACCGCTCCTACGACGAGTTGCCCTACGCCCGTCTCGTGGCCCGACGGTTCGCTACCGCACACCGCGAGGAGCTGGTGGTGCCGGAAATCGGCCGGCTGGCCGGACAGCTTGCCGATTCGTTCGATGAGCCGTTCGCGGACGTGTCGGCGTTCCCGACGTTGATGATCTCCGAGCTCGCGCGTCGAGAGGTGACCGTCGCGCTGTCGGGCGACGGCGGGGACGAGCTGTTCGCCGGCTACGACCACTATCGGGCGCATCGCTGGGCGGAACGGCTGCGCTGGCTCGCCGAGCGCGGGGCCTGGCGACTGGTCGATGCGCTGCTCGACCGCCTGCCACCGAGCTCCGCCAAGAAGGGGCCCATCAACAAGGCCAAGAGGTTCGCGCAGGGGCTGCGCCGGCCGGCGGACCTCGAGCACGCCCGCTGGTGGGTGTTCTGGGATCTCACCGCGCGGCGCGCCCTCTACGACCGAGCGCTGGTCGGCGCGCTGGGGTCTCGTGACCCCTTCGGCTATTACCGGGACCGGCTGCGCGAGGGCAGCGACCAGGGGTTCGCGGGACTGCAGCGCCAGCTCTACGCCGACATGACCGGCTACCTCCCCGACGACATCCTGGTGAAGCTCGATCGGATGTCCATGGCGGTATCGTTGGAAGCTCGGGTGCCGTTCCTCGACCACGAAGTCGTCGAGCTCGCTATGGCCATCCCCGCCGAGTGGAAGCTGCGCCACGGCCGCAGCAAGTGGATCCTCAAGCAGGCGTTCCGCGACGTGCTGCCGCGCGCCGTCCGGTCCCGTGGCAAGGAGGGCTTCAGCATTCCCATGAAGCAGTGGCTGCGCGGTCCGCTCCAGCCGATGATGCGCGAGCTGCTGGAGGGGCCGGCGATCCGCGAGCGTGGCTGGTTCCAGGCAGACGAGGTGGCGCGGCTCGTCGAGGAACACGTCGCCGGGCGGGAGAACCACGCGCATCGCCTGTGGTGTCTGATGAGCCTCGAGCTGTCGCTGGCGGCGCTCGCCGCTCGGGCGGGCGGGCGGACGGCGCTCACCCGGATGGTGGCGCCGTGAAGCGCGATCTCGCCGCGCTCGCCGCGACACCGTTTGATGTCCTGGTGGTGGGAGGCGGGGTCGTTGGGGCGTGCGTCGCCTGGGACGCGGCCCTGCGCGGGCTCTCCACGGCGCTGATCGACCAGGGCGACTTCGCGAGCGGCACGTCGTCGAACAGCCTGAAAATCTTGCACGGGGGGCTCCGCTACCTGCAGCATCTCGATGTCGGGCGGATGCGCGACTCGATTCGCGAGCGCTCGACCTGGCTGCGCATCGCGCCGCATCTGGCGGAGCCGCTGGCGATTGTGGTGCCGACCTATCGCCGCGGGCTGCAGACGCGCCCGCTGCTGCGCGCCGCCACGGCGGTGAGCGACGCGCTCGCCTGGGACCGAAACGACGGACTATCCCCGGAGCGTCGGCTCCCGGCCGCCCGGGCCGTGTCACGCTCGGAGTGTCTCGACCTCGTCCCCGAGCTGGAGAGGGGGGATCTCACCGGTGGCGTCCTGTTTCACGATGCTCAGATGTACAGCGCGGAGCGACTCGTCTTCGGCGTCGTACGAGGCGCCGCGGTGGCGGGAGCCATCGTGGCCAACTACGTCGAGTTCGAGAGCCCGGTGTCGGAGGGAGGCCGGATCGCAGGCTGCTGGGTGCGCGACGGAATCACCGCTGAGCGTATCAGGGTGCGGGCCCGCACGGTGGTGAACGCAACGGGCGCCGGCATTCCCGTGGTGGCCGGGCGCTGCCTGGGACGTCCCGGCGCCGCCGCCCTGCAGTACTCCGTTGCCGTCAACTTGATGGTTCCGTCTCAGGGACATCGCGTGGCGTTCGCGATCCCGGGAGGCCACCAGGCGCCGAACGCCCTCCTGGGCGCGGGCCGCCGCCAGCTCTTAGTCGTTCCGTGGCGGGGACGATCGCTGCTGGGAACGGGTCACTATCGGTACGAAGGGGATCCGGCCCGCTTCGACGTGCGGGAAGCCGATGTGGCCCGATTCCTGAGCGAGGTCAATACCGCCTGGCCGCGACCATCTTTCCGGATGGAGGACGTGGCTCTGGTGCACGCCGGATTGCTGCCCGCCGCTGCCGGCAGCCGCGGGACGGCGGTGCGTCTCGTGAAGCACGCCCGGGTGGTGGACCATTCGGCGGATGGGCTGCCCGGGCTGGTGAGCGCGGTGAGCGTCAAGTTCACGACGGCGCGCTCGCTCGCCGAGCGTGTGGTGAATCACATGGTCACGCTGCTGGCGCGCCGACCGCCGCCGTGTCGGACCGGGACGACGGCGCTGCCTGGTGCGCCGTCGGGCTCACCGGACGAGCTGGCGGCCACGGCGCGCCGGCGGTACGGAGGGCTCCTCGACGTGGAGGTGCTCGAGCACCTGGTGCGGGCGTACGGCGTGGACTACGAGCGCGTCCTGTCCCATCGCGACTGGATGCCCGATTGGTCGCAGCGGGTCGAACCGTCCTCCCCTGTCATCTGCGCGCAGTTTGTCCATGGCTGCCGAGAGGAGATGGCGGTTCGGGCTGAGGATCTGGTGAACCGGCGGACCGAGCTGGGAGCGCGGGGGAAGGTAGCCGAAGATGTGCTCCGATACGCAGCGCGCGTCGTCGGCATGGAGTCGGGAGATGCTACCCTGCCTCTGAAGCCAGCACGAGGCGGGAGCCGCGCCGGCGTCTCCCGGGCAACCTGAACCAGCTCCTCCAGCGCCTACGTCGTCACGCGTGGCGCCTCGTGCAGAACACGTTTATCTCCTTATAGTGCTCTCGCGCCAGGCGCGCCCCACTGCTCGGACTCAGAGCCTTCAACTGTCCGCATGATTCGTCGATGTGGTAGAGGCGATAGCCCAGTCCCACGAGGAGGTGGAGCGGGTCGAGAGGATCGTATCCGAACCTCTTCATGAAGGGAGCGTTAACCTCCATGAAGATCTCTAATCCGGATGTTGACTCCAGAGTTCGCTTGGCACCTTCCAGGACCGGTAGCTCTGCCCCTTCTACGTCGATCTTGATAACGTCAATGGACCTGACGCCGGATTCTTCTAGGGACTCGTCTAGCGTCATTGTCGTTACGTCGATCCACTCGTGATTCCCCCTCACGTTTGCCAGGCTGAGCATGCCTCGATGCACCGGGTCTTCGTACAGGCGCGCCACGCCACGTCCAGAGGAGAGCGCACCCTGAACCACCCTCACGTTTCCGCACGCGTTCTCTCCAATATTGCGCCGGAGAAGCATTGCATTGTCGGGGTCGGGCTCGAATGCCATCACCTGGCCCTGGATCCCGACTTGGCGGCTTGCGAGGACGGTGTACAACCCGAAGTTGGCGCCGACATCAACAAAAGTCCCGCCGACTGGGAGCCGCTTGAGAAGCACGTGCAGTTCATATTCCTCGCCTCCGCCATAGAGTGCCAGGCGTTTCCGTGCGATCCGGTCTCTCGCGTCGGTGTGAAATGTCGCGCCCAGGAGGCAAACCGGACCACTGCTGTGTAGCTTCTGAAACATCCGATCCTGAAGGTGGGTCACCAACCTGATCCGCCGCAACGGTGTGTCCCTGAGCCGTCGGCTCAGGGCTTTGAAGCCACGGTAGATGAGATCGTTGACTACTTTGAACGACATGGCATTCCCGGTGCTGTTGCTGCAGCCCGCCTCTCTGTGGACACGACCAGCCGCACGGCTGTCCCGCGGTTCATACGCCTATTTCGGGGCAACTGCTGGCGAAGATCCAGAAAGCGAGTAGTAGACGAATCCCGGAACGACCGCCAGGATTGCGAGAAGGTGGGAGGCCAAGCCGAGCAAGAACGCATCGCCCTCGCGTACACCAGCGAAGGCGAAGAAGTACACGAACAGCCCTTCACTTACTCCGAACCCGTTCACCGAGATCGGCATCCTCGACAAGGCCAAGATCAGTGGGACGAATACCACAGCGCTCCAAAGCGGTAGGGGCATGTGCAGCGCCGCGGCCATGAGGAGAACGGTGGCAACCGGGAGAAATTGCTCCACGACCGACCATGCAAACGATCGGAGCATAGGGCGGTGGCATTCGCGGTACGCCTGGTACGAGCTGTAGATGTTCCGGAGCTCATGCACCCACGGGGCATCCCAGCGGGCAAGCAGCCGGTCGAGCCACGCGCCGAGGCGAGCATCAAGGGAAACGGCAAAAGCGACGAGAAAAACGAGGAACGCGATTCCCACGGCCATCGCCATCTTCCAACTGGCCGAGGATATCATGGTCGTGAACAGAATGGCGCTCAACGTCCCCACCACGAACGTGGCCGCGACGCCCAGCGATCGCTCGAGCACAATGGAGGATATAATTTCGCCGGGCACTCGCGTCTGTTTCGAAACCCGATACGCCCTGACGGCATCGCCGCCGAGCGAGGTGGGCAGGAAGGCGCCCCAGAAGGTCGCGATGTAATAGCTCCGCACCACCTCGGCGAACGGCAATCCCACCTGCTTGGCCCTGAGCAGAATGCTCCACTTGTAGGCCATCAGGACGCGGTCCGCGTTCATGAGGAGAGCAACCAGCGCCACGTAGAGCCATCCCGTTCCATCGATGGCCGGCCAGGGTCTCGGGATGTCGACGGAGTGGATGAGCCATGCGACCAGCAGCGCGCTCACCGCCAGTCGTGCATACAGTGCGAGACTACGTGGCATGGAGGCGCGAGGACTCACGCGGGAGCCCGTCGCTTCGCCGACGGGTGGTCTCGTACACTCCTTGGCACACCGAAATCACCTTGCGCGCGCTGCGCTCCCAGGTGAAGTGCTTGGCTCTCTCCAGGCCCTTCGCCTGCAGTTGCTGCCGGAGTTGAGGGTCGGCAAGCACGCGCCGCACGGCATTCAAGAGGCCCGCTTGGTCAGTGGCATCGATGACCAGTCCGGCGTCACCCACGACCTCGGAACAGGATCCACCGGTCGATGTCACCACCGGGCAGCCACAGGCCATCGCCTCGGCTAGAGGAAGGCCGAAGCTCTCTGAATGGGAGGGGAAAACGAGCGCCTTCGCCAGGCTATAGAGGTACGGCATGTCTGTTTGAGGTATCCAACCGGGATAGACAAACCGAGGGTCGTCCGCCACCTCACGTCCGAAGACAGTGGTCATGAACTGATGACAGTGCTCACCGGCCAGCACGAGTTTCAGGGTCGGGAACTCCCCCTTGAGAGCCATGAAGGAGTGAACGATTCCGCTGATGTTTTTCCGGTCCGCGAGCTTCCCGCCTTGGTACGCTTTGGTGACGGTAACGATAAAGTCATCGGGCAGCGCATGCCGTTGCTGAAACACCCCGAGTTCGCGCGCGTCGGTTCGCGGGAAGAAATGCTCGCCGGGAGCTAAGTACATGATTTCGATCTCGTCGTACGGCACGCGGAGGTACCGCTCGGTGAGTCTGCGCAGGTCTTCGGAGATGGCCAGGACTTTCGTGGCCTTTCGGTAGTAGATCGGAAGAAAGAGCTTGACGTACGTGAGGTCGAGCCGCGGGTAGAACTGTGGCAGCGTGTAGTACTCGAGGCCCTGATTGACGACGACGGTGGGGCGTGTCGTGAGGAGTGGCACCGTGTACTTGGGATGAAAGATGACGTCGACCCGCTCCCGCCTGGCGTAATACGGGACCATGACCTGGTCCCACACGAGCTTGTTGGGAGCCCGAAGCACGAGCTCTCGCACATTCGGGTAGTGGCGATACATGCCAAGGCGACTGCGGCTGCGATGAAAGACCACGTACTCGGTCTCACGGTCGATCTCGAGCATCTTGTCGATCAGATTTCGGTTGGCAATCCCGACGCCGTCAGGATCGTCGAACGTTCGCGCCATGATGCCGATCTTCATCTGCCCTCTCTCAATCGGTTGAAGTCGTGTGCTCGCGAAACCCACGCGCTTTGTGACACGTCATCCTCGTCGATGAAGCTGCGCACCGGAGTGGCGGGGTGAGCGTGCTTCCGCCACTGCATGGCGACCTGGGACCGGCAAAAGTCCACGACACCCGCGCGCCGCCCGAAAACGTCGGGGCGGTGGGGCAGAGTGCGGAGCAGGTTCTTGAGGGATTGGCTGGGTCGATCGCGCGTGAGGCGCCCCTGCAGGAGAAACCCGTACCGTCCAGGGCGGCGAGCGTGCGAGGCGAAGGGAAGGGGATCGCTTCCCGGCAGGGTCCAGATGCCCCTCGATTCCGCCAGCCGAAAGGGCATGGGGCGCCACGCGCCTCGCAGTCGCCCCGCACTGTCGCCTAGGAAGAACCTCATCACTTCGGCAGAAGCAATGAGGTTGGCCAGAAGAGTCCCGCGACTCCACCACCACTTCCCAAACCCCCACGGCACCACGGGCAGAGCGTCCGCCTCGATGACTTGCGCCAGTGTACGGTGCACTGACTGACCGTCCGGGATATCGCGATCGCATCCAATGGCGAGTACCTCGAGTCCCTCGCGCGTTGCGACCTGACGTCCTGCCAGCACGAGGAATCGCTCTTTGCTCCCGTGGCTCGCTACGATCGCCAGGGCATCGCTCGTCGGGGAAAGCGTCCAGCGGTCTGGCGACGGCCGTTCCGCTTCGTTGCGCCACTGGCGGAAAACAAAATGATCTTTCGCCTCCGTGAGGCACAGGCAGCTGACGGTCGGTGTGGAGATGCCAAGCTCCTGTTTCGCCTGCTCCATATTGATGAAGGCGGAATCGAAAAAGAGGGCACGGTCGTAGCAGCGGTAGAAGTGGACATGGCCGTCCACAAGCCACGTTTCAGGAGCCGACCGCACTGGTCACCTCTTGAGACGTGGATCGTGGAAACCGGGCGAATTCGTGCCATGGCTTTACGACACTGTCGGCGCTCTCCCGCGCGATGAACATCCGGTACCAGACCTCGAGGTTGAGCAACATCCACAAGCGGTGGCTGTGATCGATCCTCTTCTCTCGATGCTCTTCCAGGATGGACATCAGCCCGTCGCGCTGCAGGAATCCGGCGCCGGCGATGGCGGAGCGACGGAAGACTCGGGCCGCGTACTCTCCGAGCGGACCCCGGAACCAGCCGCCCAACGGGAGCCCGAACCCCTGCTTCCGCCGCCGCGCCACTTGGGGTGGGAGATGCTTCCGGGCGAGGGCCCGCTGGAGGTAGCGGATCCGGTGCCCGCGCACCTTGAGGTCCGCCGGCAGGACCGCGCAAAACTCCGCCACCCGCCGGTCGAGAAACGGGGAGCGGCTCTCGAGGCTGAAGGCCATGGTAGTGCGATCGAGGATCATGCATCCATGCTCCGCCAGCTGGGTCATCACGTCCGTGTAGAGCATGCGGTCGATGAGGTCGTCCACGGGCGCGCCACGGAAGACCGACGCAATCGCGTCGATGGAGTCGATGCCGTCTACCTCGGCGGCGAGCGCGGGCGTGTAGAGCCGCCGCTTGGTCCCCTCGTCGAACCGGAAGAAGTTGACGCTCGTCGCATAGCGCCGGTCGTCGCTGGCGTCGGCCATCTGGTCGAGCCAGCGGAGCTTCTGGGCCAGGCTCTTGTAGCGATAGGAGTCGGGGACCTGGCGCAGCAGCCCGCGACCGATGAGCCGCCGTAGCGGGCGGGGGAGCAGGCAGTAGTAGCGCACCAGGCGATTCCCCACGTAGCGATCGTACCCGCCCAGCATCTCGTCGCCGCCGTCGCCTCCCAGCGCGACCTTGACCCGCTCCGCGGCGGCACGCGCGACGTAATACTTGCAGGCCGCGGAGGGATCCGACGGCTCGTCCAGATGCCAGATGAGCTTGGGCAGGATCTCCACCAGGTCGGGCCGAACGGTCGTCTCGTGGTGATCGGTCCCGCAGCGCTGGGCGACGGCCCGAGCGAACGGCAGCTCGTCCCAGTCCTGCTCGCTCACGCCGACTGAGAACGTGGAGACACCGGTCCCCGTCCGGGCGCTGAGCAGCGCCACGACGAGCCCCGAATCGAGGCCGCCGCTCAAAAGCGCCCCCACCGGCACGTCGGCCACCCGGTGGCTCTCGGCGGCGTCACCCAGGAGCCGCTCCAGCGTCTCGAGCGCCTCGGGCTCGGCGATGCGCAGCTTCGGCGCGTAGCGGAGCTCCCAATAGCGGCGCAGCGTCACACGGCCATCCTGGAGCACGAGCGTGTGGGCCGCGGGGAGCTTGTGAATCCCGCGAAACATCGTGTCGGGCGGGGGGACGAACCGCAGGGACAGGTAGTGGTGCATCGCCTCGGCGTTCGGCGCCGGCTCGACGGCGTCGACCGCGAGGAGCGCCTTGATCTCGGACGCGAACAGAAAGCGCCCGGGTGTGTGGCGGTAGTACAGCGGCTTCTGGCCGAACCGGTCGCGTGCGAGCAGCAGTGTGCGGCGTCGCTCATCCCACACCGCGAAGGCGAACATCCCGTCGAGCTCGCGGACGCAGTCCACGCCCTCGTCCTCGTAGAGGTGGACGATCACCTCGGTATCCGTATGGGTTGCGAAGCGATGTCCTCGCGCCTCGAGCCGCCGGCGGAGGTCCTGGTAGTTGTAGATCTCGCCGTTGAACACGGTCCAGATGGTGCCATCCTCGTTGGAGATCGGCTGGTGGCCGTGCTCCAGGTCGATGATGCTGAGGCGGCGGCTGCCCAGGCCGACCGAGCCGTTCGCGTAGAAGCCGTGGTCGTCGGGTCCACGGTGGATGAGCACCTGGCTCATCCGCTCCAGCGCCTCGCGCGTCACCCCGCCGGCCGCCCAGATGCCCACGATGCCACACACGGCTAGTGGCCTCCGCCGTTGGAGCGCCACCAGTGACAGGTCATGTCCAGGCCCCTTCGAAGATTGACCTTCGGCGTGAAGCCCAGCATCGCCCTGGCCTTGGCGCCGGTGAAGCCCGCATCCGTGGTGAAGAACTTGAGGCTGCGGCGCGATAGCGGCGGGGCCTTGCGCAGCGCCACGCCCGCGAGCTCGGCGAGCCCTGCCACGGCCCATCCGATGGAGATCGGGGCGCGCCAGCGCGGCACGGGTGCGCCCACCACCGCGGCGATCTGCTCGACGATCTGGCGCACTGTGACGGGCTCATCGTGGGTGAGCAGGAAGGCCTCGCCATCGACGCCGGGTGTGCGCGCGCACAGCTCGAGCCCCTCGAGACAGTCAGTGATGTAGACGCAACTGCGGCGGTTCGCGCCGCGGCCGAGCCAGACGAACCTCCCGCCGGCGACCGAGCCGAACAGCCGGGCGGTGCGGCGGCAGCCGGGTCCGTACACCCACACCGGTCTGGCCACGACTACCGGGACACCGCGGTGCCTCCCGGTATTGAGCGCGGCGACCTCCCCGTCCGCCTTGCTCCGCTCGTAGGCAATGTCGGGCTGAAACGGGGCCGCTTCGTCGGCGGGCGGTCGGGCGATGTTTCCATGCACGCTGCTGCTGCTCACGTGCACGAAGCGCCCAACGCCCGCCCCCCCGCTTGCATCCACCAGGGATTCCACGGCCTCTACGTTGGTGCGTCGGTAGTGGGCGTAGGGTGTCCGCCTCTCGAGGTGAGCGCTGGCGAGATGGAAGACGACGTCCACACCGGCGACCGCCGTTCGCTGCACCTCAGGATTCGTCACATCCCCCACCATGCTCTCCAGGTTCCCGTGCGCGGGGAGATCGCGCAGTGCCTCGGCACTGCGGTCGAGCGCGCGGACCTGATGGCCGCGGGCGAGCTGATCGCGCACCAGATGCCGGCCGATGAAGCCTCCCGCCCCCGTGATCAGCACACGTGCGATCGTCACGGGAAGGCGCTCCTCACGTGATCGAGCTCGCGCGCCACTCGCGTCTCATCCCAGCCCAACTCCTCGCCAAGCAGCGCCGCGCAGGCGGTCAGGGCCGGCTCGCCGGGGTGGCCCGCCGTCGCGAGGTCGGTGCGGCGGAACACGACATCGCTCAAGGTCTGCGCCATCTCGCTGCGTACGGCGTGGACGACCTCGGCCTTGAGCACGTCCGAATCGCCCAGCGTCTCGTTCAGCCGCGCATCGTGCTCGATGAGTCGCAGCACCTCCGCGTGCAGGGTTCCGTAGCAATGGAGCAGATGGCTCATGACCGCTTCGCTCATGCCGTCGGGGCGCTCGCGGGCGTGAGTCCGCAGGAACGCGTCGAAGTCCTCGATCGTTCCTCCGGCGAGCGGGGTGGAAGCGGTGGACGAATTGCGCGCGGGGCGGCCCAGCTTCCGCAGGACGAGATCGACCGCATGTTCGGCCACGATCCGGGAGGTCGTGAACCGAACTCCGGCCACGCTGATGAGCCCGGGGACCCCGTCGGCGCGTTCGTGGTCTATGATCTGGTGGCGCCGGGCCAGCTTCAAGCCGAAGGAGCCCGCGGCGTCTCCCTCCATTGGGACCAGCCCCGAGTACACGAACGTGACCTCGTCACGACCCAGCCGCGCGCCGGGGTAACCCCGATTCACCTCGGCAAGGAAGCCCTCGATGTCCTGCTCGGTGACCGTGAAGTCATCGGCCGACCCGCGGTAGGCGACGTGACTGCTCCCGATCAGCGTATGCCCGCGCCACGGGATGAGGAACAGGTGGCGGGTGCCGCGACTGACGAGCGCGTTGGGATCCCTCTCGTGGCTCGGAACGGCGAGCGCATAGCGGGGCGAGAAGCGACGCCGCACCACGAGGTAGAGGTCCTTCGAGAATCGGAGGGGCGCCTTCGGGCGCGATCCCGGAACTCGGGCGAGCAGGTCCGGGACCCACGGACCCGCGGCGTTGAGCACGACTTTCCCCCGGATCCGGAGAGTGTCGCCGCCGGCGAGGTCCTTGACCCGGACCCCTACCACCCGATCCCCCTGACGAAGTAGGCCCGTGACCTCGGCGTAGTTGGCCGCGCGCGCGCCCGCCTCGACCGCCGATCGCAGGTACGCCAGCAGCAGCCGGGGAGGTGCGTGCATCTGGCCGTCGTAAAAGACGACCCCGCCGGTGAGCGCGCGGGCTTCGAGCTCCGGGAAGAGCTCCAGACACCGCGCCGGGGAGAGCAGCTCGCCGAACGGGATCCTCCTCTGCGAGTCCGTCACGCCCCGGTTGCGATCGAAGGCGATCAGGTTGTACAGCGACAGCGCCACCGTGAGGATCTCTTTGCCGCGCAGGCCGTGGCCGTACGCGGGAACGAGGAACGGCAGCGGATGAACCAGGTGGGGCGCGATGCACATCAGCACGCGGCGCTCGTGGACCGAATGCCGGATCCGCGGAACGTCGGCGTGCTGGAGGTAGCGGAATCCTCCATGGACCAGCTTGAGGGAGTTCGCCGAGGTGGCGTGGCCGAAATCGCCGCGCTCGAGCAGCGCGACCGAGAGCCCGCGGAGGGCGGCATCCCAGGCCGCACACACGCCGTAAATCCCGCCTCCGACGACCACGAGATCGAACTCCCGGTCCTCCAGGCCTTGCAGGTCCCGGATCATGCCCGTGGCCGTGGGCGTCGGTCGAGGGGCGCCGGTGCGGGATCGAGCCAGCGTTGCCATCTAGTTCGGCTTCCTGGCTTCCACGATCAGATAAAAGCCCACGGAGCTGGCAAGCCGCCGCGGTACGCGCCGCGCGAGCGGCACGACGAGGGCGTTGTACAGGCTCGGCCCCAGCCCGGGGCGCCGGCTGGGGATCGTGGGGAGGCGGTCGGGAGTGATCGTCACGTCCATGAAGCGTCGGAACAGGGCGCGCACGTCGCCGCGGCTGTAGAGGCGGTTGGGACGGGGATCGTCCACGGGATCGATGAGCCGGGAGTGCCCCAGAGCCGCGAGCCACACGTACCACGAATGGCGATGGTGCACGATCGCCTGAATGCGTCCACCCGGTCGCAGCACCCGCCACGCCTCGTCCAGCGCGGCCTGCGGATTGGGGGTGAACATCAGGAGCCCCCGCGCCGTGACGATGTCGAACGAGGCATCGGAGAAGTCGAGGGACTCCGCGTTGCCGACCTGGAGCCGGGCCTCGAGGCCGTGCCAGGAGAGATGCGTTCGGGTCCACTCCAGGCACATCTGCGAGAGGTCGATCGCCACGACCCGCGCCCCCGACCCGGCGAGCCACACCGTGTCGTAGCCCAGGCCGCACCCCAGCTCCAACACCGACGTTCCCGCCACGCCGTGGTGCTCCAGCAGCCTATTGGCCAGCCCGTACGCCTCCGCGTGGTCCCGGTTCTGAGCTTCGATCTGTGCCCGTGGATCGGCAAGCCCGTTGCGCCGCTCGAGGACGCGCCGGGCGTACCCCTCCCAGTACTCTCGCACGTCGGCGAGAGAGGGCATGGAGGCGGTGCCCAGCGCGGGGTTCACGAGCCGGCCGCCGACTGGCTGTGCGGCGGGACGGCGCGCGGGTGCCGCATCAGGAACGAACCGATGGCAAGATAGTCGAGGGTGCCGTCGAGGAAGGCACGTATGCCGTCGTCCGGACTGCACACGATCGGCTCCTCGTGCATGTTGAAGCTGGTGTTGATCAGGCTCGGCAAGCCCGTTCGCTTACGGTACTCGTCGAGGATGCGGTAGTAGCCGGGGTTGGACTCCCGATCGATGAGCTGGGGCCGCGCCGTCCCGTCCACGTGCACCACCGCGGGGCATTGCTCCCTCATCCAATCGGTGCAGTTCACGGTGATGGTCATGAACTTCGCCGAGTAGCGCGCGCCGTCGAGGTTGTGGTAGCAGCGGTCGGCGTGTTCTTCCAGCGTCACGGGCGCGAACGGCATGAACTCGGTGCGGTTGAGCCGCTTGTTCAGCCAGTCGTTGACCGTGGGGTCGGTGGCCTGATAGAGGATCGATCGGTTCCCGAGGGCTCGGGGGCCGTACTCCATCCGTCCCGCGAGGCGTGCGACGACGTGGCCGCTGGCGAGCAGCTCGGCCACCCGGGCTTCGATATCGTCCACGGGCTCAGTCTCCAGGCCCGCATTGCGGATCGCCTGTCCCACCTCGTTCTCGTCATAGCTCGTGCCGAAGTAGACATCGCGCAGGCGCGACGGACGGAGCGGCGAGCCGGCCGTGCGGGCGTGGCGCGTCGCCAGCGCGTAGGCCGCCCCCACGGCGAGACCTTCGTCCCCCATGCCCGGGTGCACGAAGACCGATCGGACGTTGTGCAGCTCGTGGATCCGCTGGTTGAACTTCACGTTCGCGAACACGCCGCCGGCGACGGCCACATCGGGGCACCCGGCGCGATCGACCCAGCTGCGGACGTAGGCGCAGCCGACGTCCTCGAGGACCTGCTGCATGCTGCTGGCGAGGTCGGCCTTGTCAAACGGCTGGGGCAGCGCCCGCTCGATCGCCCGCACCGCGGCCCAGTAGAACACCCCGCCCTGGTTCACCGTCCGACCGTCCTCGTACGTGATGAACTGCCTGAGGATGTCGGCATAGGCGGGCTTCCCGTATGCCGCGAGGCCCGTGATCTTGCCCTCGTGCTTCTGCGCCTTGAAGCCGCAGAGGTGCGTGATGTAGGCGTAGTAGTTCCCGAGCGAATCGAAGCTCGTCACGCTGCCGAGCTTCTGGAGGTCCCCACCCTTCGCACGGTAGACGGCCGAGGAGCAGTTATCGCCGGCGCCATCCATGGTGATCACCGTCGCCTCGGGCATCCCGCTCGTGAAGTACGCGGAGCAGGCGTGTGCGTAATGGTGATCGACGAACTCGATGGGGCAGCGGAATCCCCACTCCTCGAGCAGCACTTTCCGCAGGAGGCGGCGGCGCTTGCGTCCCAGTAGTGCCTTCAGCCCGTAGTAGCCCTGCTGGAGGAACGGCTGGGCGCCGAGGACTCGATTCACCATCGACGAGGCGTTGAGCAGCAGCTCCTTCGCCGGGACCTGCTCTCGGAGCAGCCAGCCGTCGTAGGCGATGGCCGGATCGCGGAAGAACTCGTTGACGGTCGCCACCGCGATCGCGTCGATCTCCTCTGCCTTCGTGCCCGTGCTCCGGAGCACCGTCTCGATCGCTGCTCGGGGGAATCCGGTCGCCATCTTCGCGCGAACGAGGCGCTCTTCGTGGATGGCGGAGACGATTACGCCATCCTCGATCAGGGCCGCGCCCCCCGTCATGCCGTCGGCGACACCGAGGATTCTCATGCCGCCTCCCGGCGGGATTCCATCCAGGCTCCCAGGACGATGAGCCCCCACAGCCGGTGGGAGTGGTTATGGGTCTTGCGGGTGTGTTCGTCGAGCATCCGGCGAATCACGCCAGGCCGGAAGAACCCCGTCCGGCCCAGGGCGCCGTCGGCGAGCCGCTCCTCCGCCCAGCGCCGGACCTTGTCTTCGCGCAGCCAGTTCTTCAGGGGGACCCCGTGCCCCAGCTTGGGGCGGTCGTACAGGATCTCCGCAGGCAGGATGGGCTCCAGCGCCTTCCTGTAGATGTACTTCGTGGTCGCGAGCCCCCGCAGTTTCCAGCGGGAGGGGATCGCCGCGATGCGTTCGACCAGGCGGTGGTCCATGAGCGGGACGCGGCTCTCGAGCGAGAACTCCCGCAGCAGGCCGAGGCGGCGGAGGTAGAAGTCGACCAGGGTCTGGTAGTCGCTGAACAGGCTGCGGCTGAGGCGATCGGCGCCGTCCGCCTCGCGATGGATACGCAGCAACGGGTCGAACATGTGCTCCGAGTCAGACGCGGCCAGAAAGTCAGGGTTACACAGCGCGCGGAGCTCGGCGGGCGTGTAGTACACCCTCCAGCGATGGCTCAGGAGCGCCGGTGGGAACGTCAGACTGTAGGCGAACCGCTTGAGCAGCACGGTGAGATTTTTCTTGCGGTCGCTGTCGGGGAGCCGCTGGAGGACTCGCGCGAGCGGCTGGACCAGGGCTGCCGGGAGGTGATCGACCACCGCGGCGACCTTGTCGGCGGTATACACGGGGTGTCCGGCGAAGAGCTCGTCTCCTCCTTCGCCGCTCAGGACGTAGCCGACGCTGCCGTTCGCCGCGCGGCCGAGGAGATGCGTGCCGATCTCGATCCCGAGATCGCAGAAGGGCTCCTCCATCCATCGCACGGCCTCGTCGATGCGCGCGAGGTCTTCGGGTCCGTAGGACACCTCCGTGTGAACCGATCCATACCGCTGCGCGACGAACCTCGCATAGGACGACTCGTCGTACGATCGCCAATTACAGCGGAACGAGAAGGTGCGCACCGGGGCGCCTGTGAGCCGGGTGCACAGGCTGACGAGCGCGCTCGAGTCCGTGCCGCCGCTGAGAAACACTCCGGGCGACGCGCCGTCATCGAGGCGAACTCGCACGGCGTCCGCGATCAGCGGTAGGATCGATTCCCGGTACTGGGCCTCCGATTGCTCCTGCTGCGGGAGGAAGCTCAGGCGCCAATAGCGCTGCAGCTGGACTCCGCGCGAGTCGCAGTCGAGCAGGTGCGCGGGAGGCAGCTTGTGAACACCGGCGAGCACGGTCTCCGGGGCCGGGTTGTAGCAATAGAGCAGATACTGGAGGATTGCCGGCGGGTGATAATCGCCGGCGCCCGGCGCCGCTGCGTCGAGCGACGAGCCGAAGCGCAGGCAGTCCGGTGAGGCGTGGTAGAATAACGGCTCGATTCCCAGCCGGTCGCGCCCCAGGAGGAGCTGCCCGGCTCGGGCGTCCCACAGGGCGAAGGCGAAGCGACCGTTGAAGCGATCGAGGAATCGCGCGGGATCGGCGTCATAGGCCTGCGCCAGCGCCTGCGCCGCCGAGGCGGCGGACCGCTGGATCTCCGGCAGATTGTACAGCTGGCCCGCGAACAGCACGACCAGGTCTTCGCGCGCCGTCACGAACAGCTCAGGCTGGCTGCCTCGACCGGACCTGCGGTCGCGGACAGCACACAGCGCGACGGGTCCTTTGGCCCACAGGACCGCGCGGCGCCCGGAGGCGAGGCGCGCTGCGGTACGTGACAGCTCCTCCCGGAGCCGGTCCCCAGCCCCATCCCGCCGAAGGATCCCGACGATCATGCGCGCGTGCCCTCCGCGGCCGTGGGCGATTGGCCGTTTGCCAGCACCCGACGGTAGAGCTCGTGCAGCCGCTCGGCACAGGCAGGGGCGCCGTACTGTCTGGAGGCCGCCCGCGCCTCGCGGCCCATGCGCTCGAGCTCCGCGGGGCGCATGAGGAGGTGTGTGATCCTGGTGGCCAACGCGCTGGCATCGCCCGGCGGGACGAGGTATCCGGTCCGTCCGTCCTTGATCACCTGCTGCGCCTCGCCGAGGGCGCTGGCGATCACCGGCTTCCCCATGGCCATCGCTTCCAGGAGATGGACCGAGGAGAACCGCTCGCTGAGGAACGGCGCGACGACGATGTCGCACGCCGCCACCCACTCGGCGAGGTGCTCGGGCCACTCGCGCACGTGGAATCGCTGCTCGATGCCGAGGGCCCGGGCCCGCGCGAGCAGTTCGGCGATCGCCTTCTCCTCTTCCGCGACGGCGATGGGGACGTAGCGGCGGCTGGGGAGGCGGTGGAAGCGCGTGGGCTTGTAGAGCAGCAGGAACAGCGCGTCCGGTACCGCCCGGCTCACCTGGGCGGCGGCCTCCACCAGCACCGCGTTTCCCCGCTGCGGGCCGAGCTTCGTGACCGTCCCGACGAGGCGGGTGGGGGAGGCGACGCCGAGGCTGCGGCGGATCGCCTCCACTCGCTCGGGCGCCGGCGGGTCGAAGGCCTCCTCGGGGATCGCGTGGAACATCATCGTGATGCGGTCCCGGTCCATCCGGCGCTTGTGCACGAGGAACTCCCGCACCATGGGTGAGGCGGCGATGGCGTGGCGGGTGGCGGGCGCCAGCGCCGCGTCCGCGAAGCCGAGGTACCAGGGGTAGGGGAAGTACACCTCGGTGTCGTAGTCGTGGATGATGGTGGGCACGCCGGTGAGGAGACCCGCCACCCGGCCGAACGTGGATGAGCCGTAGCAATGCAGGTGCATCACGTCGATGCGATGCTCGCGAATCAGGCGCAGCAGGGCGGGCAGCGTCGTGAGGTCGAACTTGCCCTTGTCGAGGATGCGCACGGGGACGGGGCTGTCGCGGAACACGTCCCGGATCTCTTGAGTCGCGCGGAGCATGCACGGAACGACCTCGACCCCGGCGGCTTGCAGGTGCGGTAGCAAGTCCCAGTACAGCCGCCCGCCACCATGCAAGCTGCCGTCGTAGCAGACGTGGTCGATGACCCACAGCACGCGGATCGGCGAACTGGCGGATGGGGGACTCTTCACGGCGTCCGGTCCGGTCACAGATAGTGATTCGCGCGATACCACTCGGCCGTCCGGCGGATGCCCGTTTCGAGGTCCACGCTCGGCGCGAAGCCGAGGTGGCGGCGTGCCTTGGAGATGTCGAAGCTCCGCGTCTTGCGGAAGAAGTCCACGCGCCGGCGATACAGCGGCGGTTCAATGCCGAACGGCTTGCACAGTGCCTCGCAGAGCGCGCCGGCGACGTAGACCGGCGCGACGGGGAAGTGCCAGCGGGGGCGCGGCACGCCGAGCACGCCGGCGATCACCTCGACGAGTCGGTTAAGTGTCACCGGCTCGGGGCCCGTCAGGATGTACACGTTCCCGGCCGCCTGCTCGAGCTCGCCGCACTGCTGAATCGCCGCCACGAGATCATCGACGTAGATCATCTGGTAGGCGACCCTGCCCGAGCCGAGCATCACGAATCGGCCTGACTTGATTGCCCGGAAGAGCTTGAGGAATCGCAGGTCGCGGGGGCCATAGATGCCGCCCGGCCGGAACACGACGATCGGCATTTTGGCGTCGCGCATGTACCGCACGACCACCCGCTCCCCCTCGGTCTTCGATTCCTGATAGCGGTCGCCGGGCGCATAGGGCGCGTCCTCGGTGGCGGGGGGGGTCCGGATGTCGCCGTGCACTCCCACCGTGCTGCAGTGCACGAAGCGACGCACGCCGGCGGCGAGCGCGGCCTCCAGCAGGGCCCGCGTCCCATCCACGTTGGTCTGCCACATCTCGCGGTGTGACACGTTCTCGGGGCGAAACAGCGCGCCGATGTGATAGACCACGTCGACGTCCCGGGTCGCCGCTCGCAGTGATTCGGGGTCGCGCAGATCGCCGGGCGCGATCTCGACGCCCCACCGCTCGAGTTCCGCGCGCGAGCGGCCGTTGCGAACGAGCGCACGCACGGCGTACCCCTGGCCCGCCAGGCGCTCGCACAAATGTCCGCCGGTGAATCCGGTGGCGCCCGTGATGAGGACTCGAGTGTTGCCCATAGGTTGGTGGCTAATCAGGACTGCCGCCTCGTGGCCGGGGCTGGATCGGGCCGCTCCTGGAGTGGCCCGGCTGACTAGGCTGGGGTAGCAAGGCCCGTACCCGTTGAGGCGTGGCGGACTTCAGGGCTGGCCCGCGGTTACAGGCCCGTTTTGGGCCAGCCCCGGGCGCGCCCGGCCGCACACTCGTGGTGTGGCGTGCGCGCAACGCCGTCGCGATCATCCCCCGCCGGCCCCCGCAGCCCCGGCTGGCATGACACCCGTGGCCGTGGGACGGCGCGCGGATTCTTCAAGCGCGCCGGTGCGCTCTGAGCCAGGCGACGAGTCCGACGAGGAACACCACGGCGCCGAGGATTACGCCGGTTGTTTGCCTCGGCCCGAATCCCACATGCTGACCTAGACCCATCACATCGGCCAGCCCGGACGCCAGTCCGACCAACAGGCCGGCTGCAGTGAGGATCAGTGCGGTTCTTCCTGACATCGAACCAATCACCTCCCCCGTGGCCCGTCCTTAGGGCCTTGGTCACGCATGCCCCGCTCCGCCGACAGGATCGTCGCGCCAGCGAGGAGCTTGCCGCCGCTCCACAGCCGCTCGTATCGCCCCCGGACGGCCGCATTGGCGAAGCCGGCGGCCTTGAGGAAGGCGAGGACCTCGCGTGTCTCGTAGTAGCGGACGTGACGCGTGTTGGTGAGCCGAAAGACGTGATCCCACAGCGTGTACAGGCCGTGGAAGGCTCGGCGGTCGACTTCGAGGACGAGCAGCCGGCCGCCCGGGCGCAGGATCCCGTTGACCTGCTTCAAGAGGTCGACCGGATGGTCGTGGAGGTTGAGGGCGAAGCTAAGAAGCGCGCAGTCGAATGACTGGTTGGGAAATGCCAGGGTGCGCCCATCCCAGACGCCGAACTCGAGCTGGTCGGGGACGGCGCGGAGGCGCTGGGCTTGTCGGACCTTCTTGGCCGACAGGTCCAGTCCGCACACGGAGCCGCGGCCGAGCCGCCGGCGGATCTCTTCGGCCGCCCACCCGTCGCCGCACTGGAGGACGAGGACGCGGCTCCAGGCCCGCGGTGCCAGCTCGTCCAGGAGCAGCCAATGGACGTGGCGCTCGAACGGAGCGAGACGGTCGACCTCGCCGTCGCGACGCCACGAGAACGGGCTCGCGGGTGAAGTCCGGTTTGTGACTGCCTGTTCCAGCTTCGCACGGCTCATTGCCGGACGCCTCCCACAGCGGGAGGGGCAAGGCACGTGCCCAGCGTGGCCGATGGGTGTGGGCTGAGGCCGCGGGCTCGGTGGGTGAGGTGATGTGGCGAGCCTGCAACAAACCGGATCACCGGTGGCGAGTATCAGGCGGCTCCGCTGGTCGGGGAGGGCCGTCGCATGAGTCGTCGCGCCAGCTCGGCAGGCAGCGTCAGCGCGAGCGGCATCAGCGCCAGCGACTCCAGTCCGACGGGCACATGCGTCACTCGCAACGCGAGCCATCCCACGGCGCCGGTCATCGCACAGAGCAGGACCGTCAGTCCGGTACCACCCCCGCGGCCTGCGAACGCCCCGCCCGTCAGCGCTCCGCAGGGACCAAGGAGCAGAGTCCAGAAGGCGAGCGCGAGCGGAAGCTCCCAGTTGCTGGACCGCCATTCGTACCCGGCAACTAGGAGCAACCACCACTGCCGCTCGACCCGATGCTGGTGGACGAGCGCGTGCTCACCCGCCCTCACCTCGGTCGAGTCGCTGCCGGCCTCCACGACGATCCGGACCGGCTTGTCGGCCTGGAACACGTTGGCGAGACGATAGTAGGGGCGCACGCCGTTCGATCCTGACCACCAGCGCCGGACTCGGACGACGAGGTCTGGTCCGTCCTGGCCCACAGTGAGGTTGCGGGTGTCAGGGTCCCGAGAGATCGACACGATTCGTGCTGGTCCGTGCTGATCGAGGCGACTTGGCCGAGCCCACAGTTCGACGCGTACGCGGCCCGAGCGGCGGATGGCCTCGACGAGATCAACCGGTGGGACGGCCGTCTGTCGCCATGTGGTACAAGGATCTCCCCCTTCTGCGTGCCGTGGCATCCAGGTGAAAGCGCTCTCGGTCCATGTCCGCCCGCCCGCGGTGAGCACCAATCCACCGACCTCACCACACCACAGGCGATCTCCTGTCGCCTCGTTCCCCAGCTGCAACCGGTACTCGAGAGACCAGCTATCCACGGCCCCAAACCGCTGCTGCAGCCACGCGAACAGCCCGGCGGCGATCGTCATACCCCCGATGAGCAGCAAGCCGGGATGCACCGCTGCATGCCGCACGCGTTTGAGGCTGGCAAGCCCGAGTCTCAGAGACAGGGCGCCCCCGACCGCGCCAAGTCCGTTGACGAGGACGTCGAGCGGGGAAATGATGCGCGAGAACTGGAAGATCTGACTGCTCTCGAGAACCGTGCTGAGAACTACGGCGAGGAGCCCGGTTCGCAGGAGCGGTCGCGTCGCGACGGTCTCTGCGGCGCATCCGAGCGGCGCGAACACCAACAGGTTCACGACGACGTCCCGGACGTCCTGTATCAGCGGTGCGCCGAGGCCTGCGGTGCGGTCGGGGAGAGACTGGAGCGCGGAGAGGGACCAGTCATAGGGCCACGCGACGGCCAGCCAGATGCCGAGGGCGGCCAGAAGCACGGGCGCCGAAGCGGTGAGACGTTGTGCGCGCGACGCGGGATGGGGCGTGGGGCCCTCGGTTTCTCGTGTCAGGGAGGAATACCGCCGGTGATCCGGTCGCAGGGCCCAGGCCCCGGCGCGCACCTGACAGGTGGCAACCCCCGTACCAGTCGCGCGAGTCGTCGGGTGCGGCCGACAGCTACTGGTGCGGAACCCCGCGCCCGACTGTTGCGCCGGAGCAACACGCCCCGACCAGGCCGCACGGGGGACAGCCGCGGTCGGCGGGTGGGAAAGCGTGGCATGGCCTTCTCAGGGTCGGTGGGCATGATCCCATGAAACGCGCGCTGCGGAGCATCTTCAGCTCGAGAATCCTGGCCCGGGCTTGGGCGCCTCTGACGCGGGGCCGAGCGAGCATCTTCACGTTACACCGCTTTGCGGTGCCCGACCTCGACGTGGTGGGTCGCGACCCCGCCGTCTTGCGCCTGGTGCTGGCCCGACTGCGGCGCGAGGGCTACCGTCTGGCGGGTCTGGCCGAGATGCTCCAGCTTGTGCGGGAGCCGGGCGGGCGATCGGAGCGGGTGGTCGCGTTCACGGTGGACGACGGCTATGCGGACTTCGCCCTGGCCGGCGCGGACGCGTTCCTCGCCTTCGATTGCCCCGTCACGGTGTTCGTCGTCACGGGATTCGTGGACGGCGGGTTGTGGCTGTGGTGGGACCAGATCGAGCACGTGTGCCTCACGACCGCGAAGCCGGAGCTCCATGTGGCCGTCGCCGGCGGCGTGGAGTGGTTGGACCTGCGGGAGTCAGGCCGACGGCGGAGCGAGGCGCAGCGGCTGGTGGAGCGGTTGAAGGCGGTGCCGGAGGAAGAGAAAGGGGCGGTGATCTCGCGGCTCGCGGCGGCGGCGGAGGTCGAGCTGCCGGCGCGCGCGCCACCGCGCTACCGCGGACTGACGTGGGACGAGGTGCGCGCACTCGAGTCGCGTGGCGTGCGGTTCGGGCCACACACGGTGTCTCACCCGCACCGTTTTCCACATATCGCTCAAATGACGCGCGCATCTCAGCGGACCAGTATTCGCTGTGCACATGGAAAATGATGACGCGCGCGCGTTGCAGTTGCGGTTCGAAGGCGAGATCGTAGTCGC
>Ga0187893_10002412_pt1 | contig 41162 bp, 34 predicted proteins | sample MA1701074metaG_FD_139574 | JGI IMG/M metagenome (GOLD analysis project Ga0187893, IMG submission 139574) | White microbial mat communities from a basaltic lava cave in the Kipuka Kanohina Cave System on the Island of Hawaii, USA - MA170107-4 metaG ...
GGGCGGGTCGCCCGATTCGTCGCCGGTGACGGCGCGCAGCGAACCGATCTGATCGCCGTGATAAAAGCTAAGCGCCGTCTGCTCCACGTCGAACTGTCCCACGCCCGGCTCGTGCGAAAAAGTATCGGCGATGACGAACTGCGGCGGGCTGCCGGCGACGCCCAGGATGGCCACGTCGCCGTAGATGGCCTCGCCGTCGTAGTCGTGCCAGACGGTCGTCCCGGCGATCGGCTCGCTGGGCTCGTAGGGGTCACGCTGTCGTGTCATCCTCATGGCACGCCCACTGGTGCGGAACTCGTGAAGGCTCACCAGCTCCCGGCTGAAGCAGTCTTCCTCGGGCCAGCTCTGCTGGCCGACGAACCACAATTCGCCGGCCTGGTTGTATTGTAGCGTGGTGGCGTAAAAGGTGTCCGGCCCCGCGGGCTGAAGCCCGCGGCTCCTCAGCGTGGCAGGTTAATGCGGGGTCGTCTGGGCTTCGCCGGCGCAGCGGCCGCACATGTGGATCGCAATGTCCGGGCGGCTGTCGTCGATGACGGCGCCGGCATTGTCTGCGGGGAGCCAGTCAGGCAGACGCGACCTGGCGCCGGCGGACGGATTCGGGCCGACGTTCTGCATCAGGATCGACCAGCCGTCCTGCCAGCCGGCGGTTCTCGATCTCCAGCTCCTTGAGCTGCCTGGCCGCCTGGGCCTTCATGTCCCCATACTGATTCCGCCAGCGGTGAAACGTCTACTTGCTGACCTCCAGCCGCTGGCACACCTGTCCGATCATCGCCCCGACGGTCAACATCGCGTCGGCTTCACGCAGCATGGCGATGATCTGCTCCGGGCCATGTGGTGTCCGCTTCATCGAGAATCTCCTTGCCCATCCGGGCAGCAAAGACTCTCATACAAACTGGATCAAGTTTCGGGGGGCAGGCCATGGGGACATTGCCTATTCATGTGTTCCAACCAAGCTGATCAAATGGACTGCTGACAACTAAATAGGGTAATAGTGCGCTTTTCTTCCAACCCAGTTTTCGGGCGATTATTCCCGAATCCGGCATATTTGCCATAAATGGTGTTATAAGTCCAGTTATAAGTAAGTTAGCCGGATTTCCGATAAAGATTTCCTCGACCGCATAATTATTATAACTAATTATCCTTGTGTATCTTATAACAACACTGTGATTATCGCCGTCATTTTCGACAGTCTTTATCGTTACCCCAGATTTGCCAATTCCTGATCCTGTGGTATATTCAACCCGTTAGCAGCAACTGGGCTCCCCCCGCACGGCCCTCGGGAAGAGGGCCACCAGGCTGATCAGAGGGATAAGAGCGACCCTCCGAACCCAGCCTCAAGGATCGGATTAGTCGAACTGGCCGACAGCAGGTCCGAATGGTGCTTCGCGCCATTGGCACACGGTGCCGCGCGAAATCCCCTCGCCACCATCCTTCGGAATCTGCATCGGACCATAGATGCGGCCCTTGGAGGCCGCGGGAGTCGATTGTGATGCTCGAACAACACGACGGTTGTGTGGCTCCTGTGAGGGGGAGCCTGGTCCCCAGCGCCCGAGTTCCGGTGAAGTCTGTTTTACAGCGGCTTCACCTGGAAGATCGGCTTCGTCTAAGACGCATCCTCGCCGAACCCATTGAGTACCTCGGTCATCCGCGCTTCAACGAGCCGGGCGCTGAGCAGGCTTTCTTCGGCGACACGGAACACGCCGCGGCGCCCAAGCCCTGGTGCAACTCCCACGGGATCGCCGACAACCCTGATGTCTCAACCCTCCCGGGCTCCACGCTTTCGGCGGATGCGGAGAGGATCCTTTTTCTACGCATGAACTATGCCCGATACCGCATGACCAAGCTGCTCGCCGACTTCGAGGGCAAGCGCCTCACCGGCAAGGCGGTCATGGAGCTTCTCGGCTGGCAGTGGCAGGTCATGCTGGCACGCTGCGAGATCGTCCAATCCAACGTCCCGCTGGTGCTGGCGATGGCCAAGCGTACCCGGCTCGGTTCAGCCGATTACGCCGAGTTGATCAGCGAAGGGAACATGGCCCTGCTCCGTAGCGTGGACAAGTTCGACTGCGGGCGGGGCTTCAAGTTCAGCACCTACGCCTGTCGAGCCATCCTGAAGAGCTTCAGCCGGGTCGCCATGAAGGCCAGCCGATATCGCTCTCGCTTCCCGGCGGAGTTCGAGCCCGCGTTGGAGAAGAGCGATCACCTCGATCGACAGCGGATCGGTCACGAGGCCGACTGCGTCGACGAGCTTCGCGACATCCTTCGCCAGAACACCGCGGACCTCAACGACGTTGAGGTGAAGGTCTTGCAGGCCAGGTTCGCCCTCAGCCAGGCCCACGCGGCCCCGGACGACGCCGAGGCGGCTCCCAAGACCCTGGAACAGGTCGGCCTGCTCATCGGAGTAACCAAGGAGCGCGTGCGGCAGATTCAGAACCGGGCCCTGCAAAAGCTCCGAACCAAGCTCAACGACGATTTTCTCGCGGCCTAGGCCGTCGGAGGGCGGTCATGGATGGGGTCGGGGCCCTTTCGTCCCGACGATCCTGACAGGCCGCTCCGCGCCTCCAGAATTGCCAGGTGTCGAACCAGGGTGGTGATGTCGCGGCGAAGATAGCGAAGCCGGATATAGACCATCCAGAAGCCCACCATCATCACCACGACCGCGGTGTAGAACACCAGGTCGGCCCCGCGACCGATGCCCAGTGCATGGGCCACGCGCACCGTCAGCTCCGGCTGGAGCATGGCGGCGGCAGCGATGATGCACAGGGCACACCAGATGAGCGACTCTCGCCGGGTCGACCAACCCCGATAGAGGGCTACGATGCTTCCGGCAAATAAAAACGCCAGCACTCCGACAACAAGAACCTGAAAAGCGTTCATCTGATCATCCTCCCGAGCAGGTAATGAAGGGCCACGCGAAAAGCCCCCCGCGACGATTGACCCTTGGACTTTGAATAGGGCGTGTAACGGACAGTGACCGGCACCTCCTGGTAGGCCAGGCCGCTGCGGACGATCTGATCGACAAGTTCGCTGGCGTGGGCCATGCCATCGAGTCGAATTCGAATCCGCTCGGCGGCACGGCGAGAGAATGCCCGCAGACCGTTGTGAACGTCCGTCAGCTTGGCCCCGCTCACCAGCCGCGTGAACCACACCCCGAACCGCAGCAGCAAGCGCCTCCCGCCGGGCAAGCCCACTGCCCGGCCGAGGAAACGCGAACCCAGGACGATGTCGCATGTCCCAGCTTCAATGGGTGCGACGAGCGCGGAGACGTCTTCCGCGCAGTGCTGGCCGTCGGCGTCGAAAGTCACGATGATCCTGGCCCCTGCCAGCAGGGCGAATTCGATGCCGGTCTGAAGGGCCGCCCCCTGACCGCGATTGATCAGGTGGCGAAGCACATGCCCGGTGAATCGCCTGGCAAGATCGCCGGTTCCGTCGGTCGAACCATCGTCGACGACGACGACATCCAGCGGGCCGGCGGCCCGGACGGCCTGCACGACTTGTTCTATGCAGCTCGCCTCGTTGAAGGCCGGTATGACCACAAACACCGCCGCCGTGGCTTCGGCCGGAGTTATTGGCTGCCCGTGTGCGGCGTCGGCATTCAAGGGTGCGAAGTTCCTCCGGCCGCTTGAATGCGGCTGCCCCCGCGAGGGCATCGTATCGCATCGTTGCGATACGGGCCATCAGCGTGCCAGGCAGTCCCAGCCGATTCAAGCCGACGAGCCGATTGCAATGCGGCCCCCGGCGATTACATTTCGATCCCCGTGGGCGAAGCACTCGTGAGCCTGGTGATTCCCGGACGGAATTGTGCTCGTACGATCCGACCTTGCCTCGATGCCGTCGTGCCGCTGCTCAGCGATTCGGGCGGCGCCCTGAAGGAGATCCTATTCGTCGACGACGGGTCCACTGATGAGACGTCGGCGATCGCGGCGGAGTATCCTCTGCGCCTACTGAAGGGGCCGGCGGGAGGTCCCGGTGCGGCCCGGAACATCGGCTGGCGCGCGGCCCGATGTGACCTGGTATGGTTCATCGACTCGGACTGCGCCGCCCAGCCCAAGGCCCTGGAGCTTCTCCTCGCCGCCATGGGCGACGACCAGCGCGTCGCCGGCGTCGGCGGCAGTTATGCGAACCTTGTCCCAGGATCTTGGCTGGCCAGCCTCATCCACGAGGAAATTGTCGAGCGCCATTCGGCGATGCCCCGCCAGGTGAACTTTCTCGGGGCATTCAATGTCTTGTACCGGCGGAGCGTATTAGAGGCCGTCGGCGGCTTCGACGAATGGCGCTTCAACGGACCGAATTCTCCTGGGGCGGAGGATGGCGAGCTGGCCTATCGCGTGCGTCGGGCCGGGTTCGACCTGAGGTTTGAGGCCCGATCGATCGTCGGGCATTTCCATCCGACGCGGCTCATGCGATACCTCCGCGCCCAGCGTCATCACGGCTATTGGCGGGTGGCCCTGTATGCCCGGCACCTGGGAAAGATCGGCGGAGACGCCTACAGCGGAATCGTGGATCATTGCCAGCCGATGTTGGCGATGGCCTTGCTGGCGTCCGCGCCGACTTTGTGGTCACTTGCGCTGCAATGGATCCCCGCGGCAATCGCCTTGCTTCTGGTCGCGGCGCAGATTCCGATGACCTGGCGATTAGTGAGGCGACGTCGAGACGCGCGCTACGTGCTGTTCGCCGCATTGGGTCTTGTTCGCTCGTTCTGGAGGGGCGTGGGAATGATCCAAGGTCTCGTCGCACTGCCTCTGATGGCCGACCGGTCGCGAAGCCCGCGGGAGCGGTGAATGTACGCCTCGCTCCTATACTGGCTGGCACTGACCCTGCCGGGCTACGTCGTCGTCCGGCGATTTTGCAGTGAAGACCTTCGCGGCGGGCTCATGTCGGCGGTGGCGCTTTCGTTTCTCGCGTCGCTTGCGCTGCTCTCGCCGATCTGCATCCTTTGCTATGCCACTGGGGCGCCGCTATGGGTGTTCTCGGCGACCTGCGTGGTGGCCGTGGCCCTCGGCGCCGTTGAATTATCGCGCCGCCGCTGGTGGGGATCGCTGGGTCGAATGACCATCGCCGCCGGCGGCATCGGGCTGCTCATCCTGGTCGCGGACCTCGTCGTGGACGCGCGGACCGGCGGCTTTCTCGGCGGCGATGCCAAGCTGCACCTGTCTCGAATCCGCGTACTATTGGAGCATGGCTTCTCCAACCGGGACGCCTACGTGGCCGAGCCTTGCTTCTTTCCGCTCTATCACACCAACATCATGCACGCCCTATACGCCGCCTGCTCGCAGATCACGCACGTTGACTACTTCGGCGTTTGGTTCGTGGGGCTGGTCTGGACAAAGGTCCTCGTGGCCTCGGCGGCCTATCACCTGGCGTGGACCATCTTTAATGAGGCCTGGCCCGCCTGGCTGGCTGTTCTAGTCTGCCTTGGGCACCGGGGCGCGACGCCCTACCTCCTATATCCCAACCAACTGGCCCCCTATTACCTGCTGCCGCTGCTCATCACCTTCGCCGTCGAGGTGTGCTGCGCGCCAAGGCGCCCATTTGGCGGCATCAAGGTGGGGGTTTGCGCGCTGATCCTCGGGCAGGTCCACGTGCTCTACGCGGCATTCGCCATCATCCTGGCCGGTCCGGTGCTTGCGGGCAGGGGCCTCCTCGCGGCCGCGAAAGGCGAGGCCGATCGGAGGCGACTGCTGCTCGCGGCTCTCGCGTTGTTCGCCGGCCTGCCGTTCATCCTCGTCGCCCGACAGGGAACCAAGGCGCAACCGACTGACCCCAGCGCCCACGTCGCGGAGGCGGAGGCGCGGGAAGCGCTTCTGCAATTCGGCGACGGGTGGTCGATGAGGCGGCCCGCGAGCCTTCTGACTTTGCCTGAAGGCGGGCCGTGGAGCGGACCTCTACTCGCTCTCGGAAGCGCGGCGGCGATTTACGGTTCGCGCCGGCGGCAGGCATTCGTGCTGTTGGCCATGATGCTGGTCGCCCTGGCGATCGGTTTTTTTCCCCCATGGTGTTCCGGCTTCCTCGCCGTGGTTCAGCAGGCATGGGCGATGCTACGATTGGACTTCATTTATTCAGTGGCTTTTTTTGTTCTCGTCCCGTCGCTCGCCTTGCTCGCCGCCCAATACATCAAGGGGCGCTTCGCTCGGGCAATCATCTCACTATTCACCCTGGCGATCGGCATGGCTTGCGCGCCCGGACCCGAGCCCTGGACCTGGAGGCGGTTGTTGAAAGACGCGGCGCAGCCTGCGGAGGCCCGCCAAAAGGCGCTGAACCTGACTCGGCGGCTGCGCGAGCTGTTCGTCGCCCACATTCCTGCGGGCGCGACGGTGCTGGCCGAGGGCGACGTGGCCCTGGACCTGGTCATGGCCCATGATTGTCACATCATCTCGCCGTCACGAGGCGGCGACGGCATCCCGGACTGGGTCCAGCGCCAGGCCGACCTGGGCGAGATGCTGGCCGACGAGACGCCCTGGCCGCGGAGGCAGGCGCTTCTGCACAAGTACGACGTCGAGTATTTTGTGCCGGCTCGGGGCCCCATTGATTGGACCACCGGCCATGTTCGGGAGTATTGGCGCTCCGAGCTGTGCATGATCATCCACTTGTTGATGGATGAGGCAAAGAGCCGGTAGGCGGCGACGATGACCCCCGACGTGTTCCAATCAATCTGTCGGCTGCTGGACGGAGAGTGCATCCAGTACCGCACGATTCGCCACCAGCCGACCTACACCTCCGAGGAATCGGCCAAGGCGCGCGGCGAAGCGGTCCGCGTGGGCGGCAAGGCCCTGGTGGTCAAGACCGGCGAGGCGTTTCGGCTATTCGTGCTCAGCGCCGCGGCCAAGCTCGATTCAGGTGCGCTGAAGCGGCATTTCGGCGAGAAGAAAATCCGCTTCGCGACGCCGGCCGAATTGATGGACCTGACCGGACTCGTTCCCGGCTCGATCCCGCCCTTCGGGCCGCCGGTATTGCCGTTCGAACTGTTCGTCGATGAATCGAGTCTGGCGAATGAAAAAATCGCTTTCAATGCCGGGAGCCTGACCGATTCGATCGTCATGACCACCGACGACTACCTTCGCGTCGCCAAGCCGGCCCGCCTGCGATTCTCAGCGGAAGCTTGAGCGCCCCGCGCGGCCCGGAGGCGTTTCTTGACCGCCCCCGGCAATTGGCGTTTCAATAGATTAAGCATGGCGCCCCGGGGCCGCCTCGAACGCCGCCGCACAAAGGGCCTGACGGCGCGCCGGATGGCTACCGGCAAAGTTTTCCCAGAGAGACACAGCCGAGGGCGGCTGTGCCCCATTAGCCTGTGACAGCACCCCGGACAGCCTCGCGGAAGGAACCCGCTCGCCGATGAGCAAGCCGACGATCAGCGTGGTCATTCCAGTCTTCAACCGGCTGCATCTTCTGCGTGAGGCACTGGACTCCGTCGCGGCACAGACCATGACCGACCTGGAAGTCGTGGTCGTCGACGACGGCTCCACCGATCCGTCCGTCGGCGCAATCGCCGATCACCCGGTCCGTCCCAGGCTGGTCCGACAGAGCCGACAGGGGCCCGCGGCCGCTAGGAACAACGGAGTTGCCCAGTCCTCGGCGGACATCGTTGCGTTCCTGGACAGCGACGACCTGTGGAGCCCGACAAAGCTCGAGGTCTTCCTGGGGGCCATGCAGGCCAGCCCGCGGGTGTCGGTGTTTTATGGACCGATGCTGCCGGTGGACGGCCGGGGCCATCCGGTTGCCGGCAGGACCAAGCCTCGCTACGAGGGTCGGATCACCGACCAGCTTTTTCAAAGCTGCTTTGTGGACGTGCCGACGGTCGTCTGCCGGAGGGAAGTCTTCCGGGCCGTCGGCGGATTCGACGAGTCGCTGCCGGTCTGCGAAGATTATGACCTTTGGCTGCGGCTGAGCCTGACCGAGCCCTTCGGCTACATCGATGAGTCCCTCGCCAAGCGCCGCCTGCACGAGGATCGGCTAAGCAAGGTGGACATGGCCCGCAACCTCGCGGTGCGAGCCTTCGTTCTCGACCGATTCTATCACGCGCACCGCGACCAGCATCGGTTTGATGAGTCGAGTGCGGCTTCGCGCCTCTCGCGGGTCCACTTCATGGCTGCCAGAGCCGCATTCCGACAAGGAGAGTACGAAAAGACGATCGAATTCTGCCGCAAGAGCCGCGCCTATGGGCGCGCCCCATTCCGCGCAACCCTGCTCGGCTTGGCGGCCGCCGCGATGTCGCGAATGTCGCGCGGCGGTCGGCCGAATGCGATGACGCCGAAGCGTCGCGCGACGTCGCCCCCGGCCGGGGAAATCAACGAAGGCGTGGAAGCATGAGCCCCTACTCGATGAGCAGGAACTCCTTCATGTGCTTGTCGTAAACTTCCTGGGCTTGCGGGTCGAACATCGGCAGACGCAGCTCGTTGATCACCTTGGTGCCCATGCCGACCCATTCACGCCAGCAGCCCTCGCAGACCGTCGCGTGAATCATCTCCCCCAAGGCGCCTTTGAAAGGCCGATCCTTCAGCTTGGGTCCGTCCGAGCCGCAGCGGCGACATGAAAAACCCGCCGTGCGCTCGCCGCCCGTGGCCGCCGGCGTTTTCTTTTCGGCGATTGTGGGGATGGGGGCCCCGAGGTCGGTCAGCAGTTCGCCCATTCGCTTCATGGGCGCCAGATCGCCTCGGCGATGGGCCAGCCGATAGCCGTTGGTCAGGGTCTCGATCGCCAATTCGCGATGGCCGGTGCCGATCTGCGCCTCGCCCAGGAGTTGATGGGCCTTGGAATTTTGGTGGTTCAGGGCCAGAACCCGCTGGAAGCACGGGCCGGCGTCCTCGGGTCGGCCGGCGTCGAGCAAGGCGCCGCCCAGACTGAAGTGGGCCAACTCGTCATTCGGGTCCTGCTCCGCCAGCCTTCTCATTTGAGCGATGCGCTCGTCGTTTGCCATGTGGCTACCCTCCCTTCCGGACTCTCACCGTCCTCTTGGCTAATGGTCATTCTCGCGCCTCATCCGTCTTTGGACAAGGGGCCATGCAGTGCGCCGACGCTGTTCGGAGTCGGGCTGCCCGTGAATTTCGGAGTAGTAGTCCGTCACAATTAAATTGTCATCTGGGTAGTTCGGAATTGGGCTGCGGTGATATCAGGCGATCGGCCAGGGGCCGCAACCCAGAAAGGCCTTGAGGGCGCCCACGCCGTGGCGGTCAAGCTGCTGGGGAGTCATCTCGTCGATGACGCGCAAGGCTTCGTGCATGGTCATCCCCTGACGATAGTGCCGGGTTTGAGTGAGGGCGTCGAAGACGTCGGCCACGGCCAGGATTCGGGCCTTCAGCGGGATTTGCTGATCTCGAAGCCCCTCGGGGTAGCCGCTGCCGTCGAGCTTCTCATGGTGGGCCGCGGCGACATCCCCCAGGCCTTGAAGGTCCTCGGCGAACTCGATCTTCGAGAGGATGATCCGAGAGTATTCCGCATGCCGCTTCATCTCCTCGAATTCCTCGGTGGTCAGCCTGCCGGCCTTGGTGAGGACCGCCTCAGGCACGCCGATCTTCCCGACGTCGTGCAGAAGGCCGGCGATGCGCAGCCACTCCAGCTCCCGGGAGGGCAGCCCCAGAACCTGGCCGATGCCCATGGCGTAGTTGGCGACGTTGACCGAGTGAATGGCGGTGAGGGGGTCGCGGGCGTCCAGCGCGGCGGAGAAGGCGGCGACGAAGCTGCGGAATTGCCTCTTCAGTGCCAGGTACAGCTCCGCGTTTTCCAGCGTGATCGCCACCTGAACGGAGATAGCCTCCAACAGCGCGATGTCCTCCGCGTCGAAGTGCCCCACCCGTTCGTCCATCACCTGGATGACGCCGACGCAACGGGCTGACCCCTGCATGACGGGTACCACCAACATCGAGCGCGGCACGTAGCCGGTCTGTGCCGCGAGGCCGCGATCGAAGCTCGATACTTCGAAGGTGTCGTCGATGCACAAGGCCTCGTGGGTCTTGAAGACCTTGCCGCACAGACCGCGGTCTTCGGGGATACGGAGCTCCCGGCTTGAGCCTTCGAGCCCCTGGGCCACCTGAGTCCAGAGTTCGCCATGCGCGCGGTCATGGAGATAGAGGGTCGATCTGTCGGCGTCGAAGGCGTCGGTCACGCGTTCGACGATGGCGGTCATGAGATCCTGTCGATCGCGGATCGTGCCGATGGCCCGGCTGACGTGCATCAAGACGTTCAGCCAGCGCTGCTGCCGCTCAACTGCGGCGCGCGCTCGATCCGCGCTACCCCAGAGTTTGGTGTTCAAGGCTGTCACGCGTCAAACATACGATTCGCCGCGGCCGGATAATGCCGATGGGACCTGCGATCGCGTCTCTCCCCATTCTCGCACGCTCAGGCCCAGGATACCAGGACGCAGGTGGACCCGCGGACCGGGTTATTGGATCATCATGCTTTTCGGTCGGTCTCTTGGCTCGGATGCTCGGAAGCCGGCTTCGTTCCGGGCCTCGATCGCAGAGGAGACGCCAGCCGACATGCCTGAATTCAACCTACAAGAAGAGAGGCGGATCTATCTCGACGGAATTCGTCTGTTCAACCAGGGCGATTTTTTCGAGGCTCACGAAGCCTGGGAGGAAGTCTGGAAGCTGGCGCCCGACCGCAGACGGGAGCAATTCTACCGAGCCATCACCCAGACGGCGGTGACGCTGGAGCTGTTGCGACGAGGCCGGGCCGTCGGCGTCCGGCAGGTATTCGTTTCCAGCCTGAAGTTGTTTGAGAGCTTGCCGACGGTCTTCATGGGGCTGGACATCGGGGCGTTCTGCGAGCAGGTGCGCGAGGCGATCAGGCCGGCGCTGGAGGACCTCCAGACGCGGCACGTGCAGATCGATCCCTCGAAGCTCTTCCGGATCGAACTGGCCTACGACCCATTTATCGAGTCCCGCGCAGCTGAAGGCGTCGAGATCGGTCCCGGCTAGCGCCCGGGCATCGCCGCCCCAGGCAGCAGCGGCGGCGCGGACTGCTGAATGCTCATCAGGTCGATCGTGGGGACACTCACGCCGACCGGGCCAATGAGCAGGTCCATTTCCGGGACTCCCATCCAGCAGAGCGGCTGTAGCCGTGCGCCAAAGAACCGCACCTGGCTGTCGAACGAGACGTAGGGGGCGGCGCTTTGTGCACGCTCCAGCGATGCCAGAGAGGCGCTCATTCCGGCGAAGGACTCGAACAATTCGCCGAAGGTCGCCGGACGAGGATAGTCCACCAGCTTGATCTCAGCGCTGGGGGGGATGTTGGCCATGTCGCGGACCGCGGCGATGGCATCCTCCAAGCCGCCGAGCCGGTCCACGAGACCGATGTCGATGGCCTGGCGGCCGGTGTAGATGCGCCCTCCGGCGATCTTGCGGACCTCGTCCTTGGGCATCTTGCGCGTCGAGGCGACCCGGTCCAGAAAGACCTCGTAGAAGTCGAGGATGTACTGCTGGATGAAGCTGCGGTCCTCCGGTTTCATATCCCGAATGCCGGAGCCGAGGAGCGAGCGATCGCCGCGGAACATCTCGGCGACATTGATGTCGGCGCGATTGATGGCCGAGGCCTGGCAAGCGAAGATGCCCAGGACGCCGATGGAGCCGGTGATGGTCGTCGGCTCGGCGAAGATGAGCCTGGCCGGGCAGGCAATGTAGTATCCGCCGGAGCCGGCCACCGTGCCCATGCTTACGACCAGCGGCTTCTCCTGATCGAGTTCGCGAAGCTTCTGCCAGATGACGTCGGAGGCATAGCCTGAGCCGCCCGGGCTGTCGATGCGCAGCACGACCGCCTTGACGGTCTTGTTCTTCCGAATCTCCTCGATGGTCTGGACGAACTGATCCCGCATGATGAGCGAGGAGGCCAAGCTCGAGCCCAGATTCGTGTCGATGATCGGCCCACGGGCATTGAGAATGGCGATCTTCGGGCCGACTTCGCTGTATTTTTCCTGGGCCTTCTTCACCTCTTTGGCCCAGGCGCTGAGTATGTCCTGGAGGGAGGTGATCCGCGAAAAATCGGACTCGTCTTCCTTGGTCTTCTTGAACTTCGTTCGCCGGACGACGCGGTCCCGGTACTCCTCGTAGTAGGCCACCACGTCGATCAGCCCCCGGTTCTTGGCCTCCTTGGCGTCGAACAAGGCGACGTCGATCGCTTCCTTGACCGAATCTTCGGAGAGTTTCCGTCCCTCGGCGATGATCTTCACGTAGTCGCCGAACCAACTATCCAGAATGGCCCCGAATTCCTCCTCGAAGAATTTGTCTGGCTCGCGTCGATTCATGAAGCCCGGATATTTGTATTGCCCGGCGGTGATGACATCGAACTCGACCCCTAAGAGCTGGTAGTACCCTCGCATGTAGCCAAAGGCCCGACCGATTCCGGGGATGGACATGCTGCCGGTGGGGGCCATGCCCACCTCATCCGCTTCGCAGGCCAACAGATAACCCATGGGGTATCCGGCGTTGACGAAGCAGAAGACCTTCTTGCCGCCGTCCCGAAGGCGGCGCACAGCGGCACGGAGTTCTTCGACGTCGGGAAGGGCGAGCATCACCTCGTCCAGGTCGAGCAGAATGGCGCCGACCTCCTCGTCCTCGCTCCATTCCTTAAGTCGGTCCGACAACTGCCGCAGGGTTCGCGTCTTGCCGGGCAAGGGGATGTTCAAAGCCCGCGCAGGAATCAGGTTGTGATCGATCTTGACTTCGATCAGCTTCTTGATGGGGCTCTTCTTTTCCTTTTTTTCAGCCTTCGAGTCCGATTCGTCGTCGGCGTCCTTGTCGTCGGCGTCCTTGTCCTTCTTCGCCTCCTTGTCCTGCTTTTTCTCCTTGGCGGGCGGATCCTCATCCCAGGCTCGGACGGCGGGCGGCCAGCCGCCAAAGACCAGCGCAGCCAGAAGCAATATCAACATGGATGGAAGTTTGCGTCGCATGACAGGCCTCCGTTCGATTGCGGTTTTCTACGCTTCATTCTTGTTCCGGCTTTTGGACGCGCGGTTTTTTCGGATTCTAGTGGCCGCGCCCCGCCAGCTTCTTGTCGTCCGACTCACCCTTTTTCGGTTCCTTGGCGCCGTCGGGCTTGGTCTTGTTCGCCATCGGAACTCGGTGGATCTCGCCGACCTCGTCGATGCAGATGGTGGCATAGTTGCGAAACTCGCCCGCTCGCATCCGGAGCATCCAGGCATCCGGCGACCACTCGACCTCGTAAAGTGAATCGTCAATCTCGTCCTCGTCGCGCTCTTCGGCCTCAAGCGATTTCTTGTTCGTCGTGAAGACCGAGACGAAGCCCTTCAAGAACCCCTCGTCCTTCGGCTGTAGCGTGAGCAGATAGGGGTGCGAGGAGAAGTCTACGTAGCCGTCCAGCTCCGCTACGTTCGCCGGCCAGCGGCCGAAGTCTCTCTTGAAGAGCTTGGCATGATGATGCAAAGCGCGCAAGTTGCGGCAGGCGACTTGTTCCCGATAGGCCTCAGAGCCCCACTCCGCCGACTTCGACAGGGCCATGGCCGCAACGGCCGGCACATAGGCGGCGCCGATGGGAACCGGGCCGCCATGCCTGACGTCCAAACCGGTATAAAGGATTCGCACGTCAACGACCGAATTACACAGCACGCCGCGCAACTTCTCGACGGACCCCGGCGGCCTCGCGCCCTCTGTCATCCCTGAGAGGATGGTGAGGTAGGGATCGGCCAAGGCGTAGATCGCCGACCAGTTGACGGTCAACTGCCAATGGGCCTTGTCGGACGACGGAAGGGTCACACGCGACTTGGAGGTTCTGAGGAGGCTGCGCCACCGGGGGACGATCTCTTCCGGCCAGTTGGAAGTCTGGGCCAAGATCAGCCGGTCGCCCCCCTTCTCGCCATGCTCTTGGCGATCGAAGAACACGACGGTCCGGAACGTGGCCATCGAAAACGAGCCGTGGTTGTCCACGGATGGATCATGCACGAACACCACGTCGTCGCCGATTTCGAGTTCGTGCCACGCGGGCTTGCGATCGTCGTCGCGCCGCTCCTCGGCATCCTTCTCCATCGCCTCTCGGATCGATTCGACGATCTTGTCAACTCGCCGCGCCCTGAATTGGTAAAACATGTCGGGAATCGGCAGGAATCCCTCTCCCGCCACGACGGCGATGGCCATCTCTCCATCGGCGCGGCCTCCGATGGTGCCCATGGGAAGGCCGGCGATCGAGTCTGCCAGCCCTTCGGACATGCCGAGGTGACACACTCCGGCCGCCAGGCTGTCTCGCGGACATTGGTAGCTTCGCTCGGTCTTCTTGAAGGTCGCTTTGAGCAACGCCCCGACGAAGGGATTCCAGCGAACGCTGAACCGCTCGCGCCACCGTCCGTCATTGTCCACGTTTCCGGCATAGCGGATGTCGCTGACGCCGGAAAGCATCGTAAAGAACGAGCCTCCCTCGCCGTCCGACGCCTCGAGGTTCAATCGACAATAGATGAGCGACGCGGATTTCTTCGACGAACTCTTGGACGACGGTCGGCCGAAGAGCTTTTCCGGCGGAGCCAGGTCGGCCGCCGAGGAAATCAAGGACCGTCCATGGTGACTCGAGAGCACCGCGATCACCGTGTCGGGCAGCTCGATCCGCCATCGGCCCTCGGCATCCTTCTTTAATGCAAAATCTTTGAGAATCTTCGAGGCCCGCTCATCCTCCAAGACTCCGGCCACCCGGCCCGCCAGATCAGGCAGCGACCAATCAAGCTGGGCGGTCCATCGCGGCCGGCCTTGGTTGTCTTGCGAATAAACCGTCACGGCGAGAGAGGTGTCGGGCCATTTGGAGATCCGCTCCCCCAGGCCGTATAGCGCGTCAAAGTCGAAACCCTCGCCGGTGTCGTCGCGCGGTAGCGGCATCAAGCCCGACAATTCACGCAGGAGCCCGCCCGTCCGCGAGCGCTCGACTTCTTCGGCCAAGCGGGCCACGGATGGAATGAATATTTCGACCTGCGGGACGTTCTTCTCGGCGTCTTCGTCGTCCGCGGACGATCCCGAAGTGGGCGCTTTCCGAGAGGTCGCGCCTTTTTTCTTAGACGATTCCTTCTTGGTTTCGCCTGATTCCTTCGACCGGCCGTCGGAGGACTTGCGCTTGCCCTTGCTTTCCTTGGCACGATCCGGCGTGGACTTTGGGTCCTCCTTCGACTTGCGATCTTCGCCTGACTTCTTGGCCCGGCCACCTTTGACGGGTTCCGAGGCTGTTGAATCGGAGTCGGCGTCAGGGTCCGGCGAAGAAATGATCGACGTGAAGCTTTCGGCGGAGACCCGCGCAGTAAAGCCGATGAAGGAGGGGACCACGACGAAGGCCGCCAACCAGGCGATGCGCGACATCCTGAACCCTCCCATCATACCCCCCCCGACAACGGCGATGGCTAACGCCCTTTCCGGTTCCGCGGGGGACGACAACGTCCCATTATCCGCCAATCCGCCCATCCATGTCAAAGAAACGCAGGGCCAATTCGGACCAATCGGCGCATAGGTCAACCCCATCCAATCTCGCCTACTTTCGGCCCCACCTTAAAGAACCGAGTCGAAGGGCAACGCCGGTTATTGGAACGGCCGCATGGGGCGGCATTCACGCTGCCCAAGGCTGATGCTCGATCATTCAGCGCGGGAGAGGAACCCGACGCTGGATTGGAAAAGCCGCTGGCCAAGATCGCCTCCGCCGATTTCCTCGCTCTCAGCGGAAAGGTCTTCCAGATTGGCCCGGCACATGAGGCAGCGGACCTGCTCCAGGTGGAACCGGGTGTAGCTCAGCCAGGGCTCGTCCAGCACGCCCAGGAGGTACGAACCGATCGTGCTGCGTTTCAGGCAGCTCAGCCTCCGGTTGCGCCAGACGCGCGAGATAGTGGTCTCGCTGGAAAGCTGTCCATCATCCAGCAGGCCGCGGTCCTCGGCGTTCAACTCGGCGACGAACTCCTGAAGCCTGCCCAGGGCCCTGAACTTCACCCCGGCGATGGCCTTCTCGTCGCGTCCGAGAAGCTCGGCGGCCCCCTTGTTCCGTATGCCCACATAAAAGAGCGATTCGATGACTTGCAGGTCCTCCAGACGCCTGCGGTCCCGCAGTTCCTCGATCAGCCGACGCAGAACGATCGCCAGGACGTCCGCTTGCCGGTCGGCCCGCTCACGCTCGGCGGCGAGCTGGCTGGGCGTCTCGGAGTCGGCCGGTTCGGCAAGCTGAGGCGTGTCATCTTCGACGTCGAAACCCGCGGTGTACTCGGGATGCTTTTGCTTGCGGGTGAGGGCCTCGCCGATCTTGTATCGGAGAATGGCGAACAGATAGGTCTCGAGCGGACGAGACTCGTCGTAGTGCCGCAGGCTGGTCACAAAGCCCAGCAAGGCTTCTTGAACCGCGTCTTCCGCCTCGCCCTGGCCCCGGAGCCGACCGCGAGCGAAGGCCAATAGCCGGCCCTGGTATCGATCGATGAGTTGCTGCCACGCCCGCTGGTCGCCGCGGCGGATCGAGGCGACGAGAAAGCCATCGGCGTCTTGAGTCTGCGTCACGGCCTCCCACCTCACGCCGGCCGTCCTTCGTATCCCGTGGAGATGTGTCGGGCTCGTCCAAGTGCGCCGGTCACGAACCGGCGCGCGGGATCGACTTCGCCGGAGAGTATAAGAACGCAGTCTGCCGTCGTCCATTTCGCGCGAACTCGATCGAGCGCGCTGCGATGGCAATAACAGTTTAGGCCGGCGATGGCGGAGGGTTGGACGGGACCTCGCGTCCGCTCAAGAGATCCTTCAGATCGTTTAATTCCGTTCGGAGCGCTGCGAGCTGGTCCTGATCGGGATCATTGAAGGAGGCGTCCATGTCCACGTAGCAGGTGATCCGCAGGCAGCCGGTGTCCAGCTCAAAGGCGGCGACGTTGAACTTGGTCTTCCAGTGCCGAACGTCAGACTGCCAGAACTGCGCCGACCAGGTCCCGCGCTCGAAGGACCACAACAGATCGCTCTTCTGGACCAGCTTGTAGCCGAACATTGTCAGGTGCCGCTCGATCAGCCGGGACAAATTGGGATTTCCGTCGATCTCGAAGACCTGTCGCAGCGGCAAGGCCAACTTCGCCGGCTTGGGCTCGGGCGGCCCAGCGGCTCGCCGGGCCTTGACGTATCCAGCGACGATCATGGAAAGGCTGAGCGTCAGGATGACGACCGCCAACGGCGGGACCACCTCCTCGATCTCGTTGCTAGAAAGATTCGCAAGCAGAATGATGATCTGCACGGCGCCCAGAACTAGGACGATCCAGCCGGCCATGGCCACCCGCTTGAACTTCTTGACTCGAAGGGCCTTGACCTCCTCCGGGGTCGGCGGCAGGGGGGGGCGATAGGGCGACACGGGGACGAACCAGACGAACAGGGACACGGCCCCGCCCAGCAGGATTCCCCCGAGGGCCAGCATGATCTCCTCGTCCTTCGGGTCGAGCATACCCATGGCGATGCCCGAGCCGGCCGACATGGCCACTCCCCCGAAGAAGATCGCCGGGCGCAGGATGCCGCGCCAGAAACCGGACTTGTAAGAGCCCAGCGACCGCGAAAAGGAGAAAAGGAAGAGGCAGGCCACGAGGGTGCCCAGAATGGTGAATACGCCGATTTCCTTGTCGGCATCGCTGTCGAAGACATGGTCCTCCATGAGGTGGGGCGCCGAGTAGAGCATGACCATGGCGCACAACGAGATGGCCGACAATAAGAGCCACAGGGCCCGAATGGCCGAACTGCGGCGAACGCGCACGTCGACATCGGCCTCGGCCTGCGAGACATGAACCGGGATCGGCGGGGGCGATTGTCCCGCCATCCGGGCCGGCCGCCGACCGAAGTCCGACCGCTCGATATGCGGCCGGTCGAACCCCGGCGACCCCTCGGCGCCTGCCGGTAGTCCGGCGTCCGGTTCGGGCTCTTCATCGTGGCGCGTCTTGGGGACCGGGGCCCCAATCGGCAGCGGCCACAGGCTGCCGACCGACTGCACGACGAGCGAGGCGGCGGCGGCGATCGCCGCGAGCGTCAGTGCCGGCCCATCGGTGAAGATGAACCCGCTGACGAAGGCGAAGAGTGCGACGGAGAAGGCCGAGCCGAGCGAGACGTTTCCCTTTCGGCCTTCGTAGAAGCGCCCCGCCCAGTCGCAGAAGATCATGGAGAGGGTCAAGGCGCGAACCCACTCCGTGGGCCTCCCGCCGACACTCTCATTGAACAAGTCGGCCAATACGCTACTGCCCATGAGCCCGGCGCAGCCGATGGCGGCGATCATCAGGCGCGGAACGACGACGCCGGCGATCTTGAGGTGGTCGTAACACAGCCAGGTGCCGAAGAGCACGCCCTGGACGATGCTGGCGATGTGCAGGAACACCAGGGCCGCGAAGAGCGGACGATTGGCGCCGTCCCCGGCCAATAGGCTGACGCCGAAAGACATCCCCGCGGCGACCAACAGGGCGATGAGCATCTTCGACCCGCTGTGATCGGGGTGGGTCACGGCCTGGGCCACCTGGCGGCCGAGTTTGGAATGATCGATCCGCTGGGCCATGCGGTCGACGCGGGCCGCGATGCGCCCGTGCATGCGTTCGATGCGGTTCCTGGGAAACCCGAATTCGACCTTTACGCCGGCGAAATCGGCGTCGTCGCCGATGCCGCCGACGTTGCTGCTGCCGGTTCCGAGGGCCGCGACGCCGACTGGGGGCCCGCCGGCCCCGGGGCCTTTGAGATTCAATTCCCTGGCGGCGTGGGCGGCGACAGTGCTGATGCTGGCCGGCTCGAAGGCCGCGACGCTCTGGTGCAGGGCCTCGACGGAGAAGATTTCCGCCAGCATTTCCTGGACGGACTGGTAGCGGTCCTTGGGGTCCTTGGCCAATGCCTTGCGGATCACCTGCGGAAACGGCTGCGGCAAGGCATCCACCTGCGGCTGGGCCGTCAGGTGCTTCATCAACACCTCTCCCATGGTCGAGCCGCTGAACGGCACGCGGCCCAACAACATCTCGTACAAAATCACCCCCAAGGCATAGATGTCGATCGTCCGATCGTACACCCCGCTCCCCACCTCGGGGGCCATGTAGTGAACCGTCCCCACGCTCACCGTCTGGCCGGAATGCTGGCTGGCCGCCATCATCTTCGCCAGACCGTAGTCCCCGATCTTCACGTAGCCGTCTTCATAGAAAATGTTCCCAGGCTTCAAGTCCCGGTGAACGATCCCCCGGTCGTGCAGGTAGGCCAATCCCTTGCCCATCTCCCGCAGAAAATAGGCCGCCTTCTGGGCCCCCAACCCAGAGGGCTCCGCGTTCATCATGTCCCGAAGCGACGGGCCGCTCACGTACTCCATCACCACGAAGTGGTCGCCGGCCTCGCTCTGACGCACGTCGTGGATCGCCACCAGGTGCGGACTCTTCAGGTTCAGACAGTGCGAGACGCCACGCAGCTCGATCTGCGGATTCTCACGCAGATACTTCAACGCCACCTCCTTGCCCCCGTCGCTGGTGGCGTAGTACACCTCGCCGAACCCGCCGCGGCCCACCCCACGCTGGATCGTGTACCCCTCCAGCGGCCGATCACCCTGCTCAAAATGAAATGCCATGTGGCGTCTACTTTCTCGTTTCTATCCGATCACGCGGCCAGTGCCTGAACCGTCGCTCCACGCCATCAAACTCAATCTCATGCTCCCGATGCCGGCCACCTGGCCCAAAAAGATGGGAGTCACCTCTCCACCGAAGCCCATGGGACGCAGGACAACTTGCCCATCGCGCTCCATCAGGATCATCCCGCCGGTCCGCTCGGCGAGCTGCACGTGACATTCGCGCGTGTTTCCCAAGAGCAACGGGCCGCCCCACAAGATGACCCGGCGACAATCACCGGTCGTGCGAACGCCCTCGCCCAAGTCCAGCGCCGCCGAGTTGCTCTTAAGGCTCGGCCGACGGAAGGTCAATCGCACGCGCTTGCCCAGGCGGATTCGATCGCCATCCTGAAGCAGGGCGTGCTCCACCTGACGACCGGCCAGATCGACTCCGCCCATAGACACGACGAAATAGTCTTCTCCGGCCCGGATGATCTCCGCATGGCGCTCCGACAGATCGCTGACCAGTTCGAGGTCGGCGGTCCGCGAGCCGGCCCGGCCGATGCCGACGCGATCTCCGCGCAGCAGCAGGAAACTGCCCACGCCGTCGATGCGGAGCAACAGCCGTCGGGGGATTAGGCCATCGTCGGCGCGAAGCGGCGGCGCTTCACGAGGCGCAGCCGGCCTTGGGACGGCGGTGATCGTGCCATTGAGCGCCGGTTCGTCGCCCGCGCGCGAAGTCGACAGGCCGCAGAGCATCCCCAGCGGGCCTTCGAGCAGGGCCCTTCGGGACTTTTCCAGCCCTTCCAGGTGTTCGCGGGCAGATTTGATCCAGGCGATGTCCGGCACGAGCTGAGCCAGCCGGCCGAGTAGAACGCCCGCTTTGGCGTAGCGATCCTCGCCGAGGCAGCGAGCGGCGGACTCGGCCAGCTTCAGGGCCTCATCCAGCTCGATCCTCCCGGGACGGCTGCGTCCGACGTCCTCAAGAAGCCCATGAAGTCGTCTCGCCAATGCGAGACCACCGCCGCCGGCCATGGCATCCCTGACCCGCTTTACGATCTCGTCGACCAGATCGGACTCGAACTCGGCCAGTCCCTCCAACTTGCCGTGAAGCGACCGGGCGGTCTTGAAATGCCGTACCGCGGATGCAAAGTCCTCCTCGTTGAACGCGGACTTCGCCGCGGCCAGCGCCGCCGCCGAGCGCTCGGCCTGGCCGGTGATCGCCCGCGACAGGGACTGGGCGTCGGGGTCGTCGATCGGCGCGCGACCCAGAGCGTCGCGAGCGCCGGCCAGGCTGCCAGCGCCGAGCCGCTCTTTGGCCACGGCGAGCGCTTCTTTCTGGTTGCCGGCCAACCGCATTTCGTCCTCCATCGCCTTGTGGGCCCTCTCACGCCACTCGGAGACCTTGGCGGATTCATGACCGCACCGCCCGGCTCGATCGAAGTCCGCCAGGGCCTCATCAAATCGCTTGGAAAGCAAACGCTCTTGGCCGCGACGGAGCAGCAGCTCAGCCAGCCTGCCAAGGAGTTGTTCAACCTGGCGATGGCCCTTGAGGTCGTCAGCCGAGGCGATGGCCAGGGCCTCTTCGTAAAGCCCATCGGACATGGCACGCTCGGCACTCGTCAATAGCATCGCAGCCCGTCGGGCGAACATCCGGTTTCTTCCTTACGGTCCTCGCGGTGGAGGGGGACCACGACAGTAGGCCTCAAAACCACCCTGTTCCGGCGAACCGATCGTCGTATCGTACCATCCTGGCCATATTCGACCCGTAGCGGGTAGCCGCCCAGGGGCCAACTCCCCGGCTCGTATTCGGCCTTACAAGGGCGAATATTCTCAGTGCCGTCCCTGACCCGCGATACGGCGGCTTCCCACCCCCGCCAGCCGAATCAGGACCACTAACCTGGGCCCCCCGAGTGCTGTCTAAGGGGCAGTCGATGGGGCGGCACGGAAAAGCCCCCGACTCGGCTGGGAATGAGAGGAGCGGTGGATCATGAGACGAAAGGTGACGAAGATCGCGATCATGCTGGCCCTCTGTTTCGTGGTGTGGCCGACGGCCGGCTGCAAGAACCGCCGCGGCGGCTACTACGACTCGGGCTCCTTCACTGATGTCATCTTCGGCTTCGACTGGTGGGACTCGTTCGGCGGGTTCGACGTATTCGAGGAGTATGAATACGAGGAGTCCTACTTCGAGAGCGGCGGCTATTACGACGGCGGGTCTTACTACGACGACGGATTCAATGGCGACGACTACTACGATGACGGCTACTACTACGACGACTTCTACAAGAGCAAGAAACCAGGCGGGCCGGCGGGTAAGAAATGAAGGACGCGGCGGCGCACTCGATTCGCCTCTCCCATCGTTGTGCGCCGTCGCCGCCCAGGCTTTGCCCCAGAACGCTTTGTCGGATCGATGACCCGACCGACTTCGCCGCGACTGCAATCCCAACGTGAATTGGCCCCACGTTGCCAGACGGCCGCCGGAGCGATATCCTCCCGTTGATGAAGCCGCGCGAATTGGATCGACCGTCTCCGAAGTACGGACTGCCGATCCTGCCAGCCGCCCGCATCGCCGAACGCCGTTCCGACGTGCGCGATCACTGCGGGCTCTTCGGGGTGGTTGGCAGGCAGGACGCGGCCGAGTTGACCTACCTCGGCATCTACGCACAGCAGCATCGGGGGCAGGAGTCGGCCGGGATTTGCACCCGGCATGAAGGCCGCATCATCCGTCATGCGGCCCTGGGCCTCGTCACGCAGGTCTTCGATCAGTCGGTTTTGGACCAGCTCCGGGGCGACGCCGCCATCGGCCACGTGCGCTATTCGACGACCGGCTCCTGCCACGACATGAACAGCCAGCCGCTGTTGGTGCAGCACGGGGGCAGCCAAGTGGCGGTCGCCCACAACGGAAACCTCATCAACGCATCGCGGCTTCGTCGCCGGCTCGAGGCCCGCGGGGCGATTTTTCAAACCACCAGCGACACCGAAGTCATCCTGCACCTGCTGGCCTCGCCGGAACACATCCAGGAGCCGGACCCATTGGCCGCTGCGCTTCGAGAGTTGCAGGGGGCCTACTGCCTGCTCTTCTTCTTTGCCGATCGAATCGAAGCGGCGCGCGACCCGCACGGCCTTCGGCCGCTCTGCATCGGCCGCCTCACCGACGGAGCCTACGTCGTCGCCAGCGAGACCTGCGCGCTGGACATGGTCGACGCGGAGTTCGTCCGCGACGTGGCTCCCGGAGAGATCGTGACCTTCTCGGGCGGCGAGCCGACGGGACGCATGTTTGTCGAGTCCGCGGCGGTGCGACCGGCCCACTGCATCTTCGAGCAGGTCTATTTCGCCGATCCCTCCAGCAACGTCTTCGGCCAGAACGTGCACGCATTTCGGGTCGCCCTCGGACGGCAACTGGCCAGGGAGGCATCGGTCGATGCCGACCTGGTCATCCCGGTTCCCAATTGCGCCCGCTGCGCCGCCATCGGCTACAGCGAGGAGAGCGGCCTTCCCCGAGAGCGCGGCTTCACCACCAGCCATTTCAGCGGCCGCAGCTTCATCATGCCGACGCAGCACCAGCGCGACCTGGCGGTCAAGATGAAGCTGAACGTCATCCGCGAGGTCGTGGCCGGCAAGCGCCTGGTCGTCGTCGAGGACTCCGTCGTGCGCGGCACGACCACGCGGGGAAAAATGGGCGCCCTCCGCAAGGCCGGGGCCCGGGAGATTCACCTGCGCGTGGCCAGCCCCCCGATTCGCCATCCCTGCCATTTCGGGATCGACTTTCCCGATCAGAGGGAACTCGTCGCCACGGGGCGCACTCTCGCCCAGATCCGAGACTATCTGGCGGTGGATTCCCTGGAGTATCTCTCTCTCGAAGGGATGCTCTCCTGCGCGTCCGGCAGGCCAAGCGACTACTGTAACGCCTGCTTCTCAGGCAATTACCCGATTAAGCTCCACGGGCTGATCGAAAAGCTGGAGTTCGAGCGGCTGGCGCAAACTGTCCGCGGCTGAGTTTTTTGCCCAGATCGACGAATGATCTTTCTTCTGCCCCTGATCAAAGCCGCGACCGGTATGCTCCGAGCCCCAAGCGCGAGCGAGGGGCAAATTCGCTCGCCACGCGCCGGTCGAGCGCACCGGTCGCTGGCGCTCCCGGCTCCGATCAAGCCCGCTTGCAGGCGCGCGCGGCTCGGATCATACGAGTACTCGGGAATAACTCTGGTCGAATCCGGGCGGACGATCAGGCCCGATCGGCCACCATCGGCTGCGGGCGCTCGCGCGGAGCGTGGACGCAGGTCGCCTCGCGGATGACGTGCCCGACAGGCATCCGAGCGCGCTTCATCTGGCGAAGTTGCCGGCGCTGGGCCCGGGCATAGCCCAACGCCATGTTGCCGTTGGGGTCCTCCGAAACGACAGGCGAGGCCTCCCCGAGCTTCAGGACGTCGACCACGCGTTCGGCCGACTCGTTGAGATACCCCGCCAGGAGCGGCTCCTGAATCTGGAACCGGGACAACCGCTCCCAGAAATCCACCGAGCGCCGCCAGGCGTCTTCGGATGCCAGGAGGTTCACCCGTCGGAAGAGCAGCCGGTTGGTCTTGTAGGGGAGCAGCGTACTACGCAGGTGCGCGGCCATCAGCCGCTCCGGCTCCGGGTATGAGCCCCGCAGAAGATGCCGAAGCTGATGCCAATACACCCTCTCCACGTGTGCGTCGGCCCGTATCTCCCAATAGAGGTGGCCGAAAGAGACCGTCGATCTGCTCACCGCCATCTGCCGAGGAAGGAACTTGTTGTGGGCCACGGTGTCGGCCGCCAAGTGGGACAGGTAGCCGTAGGCGAAGGCCCGTCCCTCGTCGCTTGTAGCCGCCCGAAGCAGGGAAAAGCCGGTGGACCATTGATGGCAGACCTGCTTGACCTTGCTCATCTTCTTGGCCAAGACCGTGTCCGTGGCCACGTTGCCGTAGAAAAAGTAGCGGCGGTGCCGAGCCAGGAGCGCCGCGACCGCCGCCGGCAGCATCCAGGCATTGGACAGAAGCTCCGAGGCCAGTTTCACATGAGTCGCAGGACCCCACGCCCAGGCCTTCGACGAGCAAAGCAGCACCACGATTAAGGAAAGGAAGGCGGCCCGGCGAATCACTGAAGCGTTCAAGCGTGACATCCCAACAAGCGAGTGCGGAAACCAGGACGGCGTCACCGACGGCGAGTTAGCGGATTCTATCAATTGGCTCATCCCGTTTTCAATACCCCCCGGGTCGACTCCATCCTGCCGGAGGCAATTCCGTCCGTCCCGCTCAATAAACGTCCGTGCGGCGGGCATCTCTAGGCCGCTACGGCGGCTGGGATATACTGCCATCCCATGACCATCGCGACTGACGAATCCGGCGCTGTGCTATTCGCTCCCACGGACTACGCCCCGTTGACTCGCCGGATAGGGGCTGCGTTTGTCGACATCCTGGTCGTCGTGTTGTTCCTGGTGGCCATCGGTCCGATTGCGGCCCTGATCTGGGTGCCCCGTGAAGTCCGCCAGATGCCTAACACTCCCGAGCGCCGGCGGCTCATCAGCCATCACTTGCAGCCCGTCAACTCGCAAATCGTCGGCGCTTGGTTCATCGGCTGCGTCTTATACCACCTTGGCCTGCGCCGGCTGCGGAACGGGACCATCGGCTATCGCCTCATGGGCATCAGACTGGTCGACCCTGCGGGCCTTCCTCCGTCGTGGTGGGCCCTCGCCAGACGATTCCTCCTGGCGGCCCCCATGGTGCCTCTCTTCGGAGTTACGTACCTACTTTGTGTAAAGACGCCCAGGCGGCAGGCATTTCACGACCGCTGGTGCGGCACCTGGATGGTCCGCAAATCGGCCGAGCCCGCCGGCCCCGCCAGGTTGGCCTTCCAAACCCAGCTTCTCGGGACGTTCATGCTGACCTACATCGATCTGGAGCACGCGGACCCGGCTTCGAACGACGGGCATCCGCCAGCCTAGAAAGACCATGGCGACCGTACGCGCTGCCTGCGCCGCCTTGGGGACCGCTCGCCATCGGGCAGGGTCCGAGTACCCCGGACAACCCTGCAGCCTCTACATCCTCGGCCGCTTGCCGGCCTATAGTTGTTATTAGGGGAGAATCTTCGCGGTGGGCGAGTCCGCCGCCACGCTCGATTCGCGGGACGACCCGGAGGGAGAGATGAGGGGAAGCATCCGCGCCAAGCGCTTGGTTTTGTGCGCCGCCGCCATCATGGTCGGCGTTGCCCACGACCTGCGCGCCGAGCGAAACTGCCCGCGGATCGACGATCAAGTGGTGATCGTGCATGGCGGCAATCCCACGGCCTTCAGCCTGGCGGTCAGCGATTTGGGTGAAGGCACGGTCAGCATCTTCCAGCATCCGCTCGGTGGAATATTGCAGCAGGCCGGCTCGTCGCCGCTGGACTTCGTCTTTGTTCCCCAGCTTGATTTCAACGGCACGACGACGTTCACCTATCGCCTCATTCCGCCGCGCGGCTGCGGCAACGGAGCGATGCTCGGGACAGTGACCATCGTCGGTGGTTACGCCGGAATCGCAGAAGAACACACCGACACCACAGCCGAGGGACTCGTCCCACCGCCCGAGCGGAATCCGCTCGCTTCGCTGCTGCATGCTTTCGGAGGCGGCGCGTGCGGCGTGGGGATGACCGCGATGCCCATCCTCGCCGTCGCGACGATGATCGCCTCGGGCCGTCGCGCTCGACGCGGCACGCCTTGACACACCTCGGCCGCCGGCTAGACTCGCTGATTACCTATTGGCCCCTAGTGTAATGGTAGCACGACAGACTCTGGATCTGTTTGTCAAGGTTCGAATCCTTGGGGGCCAGGTTCAGCGAAAAAGATGATTGGGAATCTCTGCGGTGACCCGCCCGACGACGCAATCCACCGACAGGGATGCCAAATCACCCCCAAGGGGTAACGTTACAGCCGTGTGACAAACGCTCTGGCGCGGCGCTACGAACCGAAGCCCATGGTTCGACGAAATCGATTCCAGGGCTATTCCTGAACAACCTGCATCGCATGGCCGTCGGGATCGTGGACCAGAATTACATTTTTCACGGCGTCTGGACGGTCTATCATCGAATCCGAACGAACGGGGACAATTGAGAATCCCCGCCGCTTCAATGCCTGCCCCGTCTCCTCGGCGTTCGAACTAATTAGCGTGGTCTGCCAATGCAGAATGTCGTTCGGGCGCGAGTCCGACGGGAACGGGCGGCCGTCGCGGGGATTCAGATACTCCAGCAGCTCTATTCCGGGGCCTGCCGGCGCGCGCAGCGTCGTAATCCGCAGGTGCGCGCCGGGAACGTTGTTTAGCGACTCCTGCTCCGTGCCGTAATTCTCACCACCGCCGACAACCTTGAGGCCGAGGGCGTCGCGGTAGTATGCAAGGCTCCGCTGCGTGTCCGCGACGACGATGGCGGTGTGGTCGATGCCCAGAAAGAGCCGGTCGGTCGTGAGATGCCACTTGGGATCGCCCTTGTCCGGCGGGAACTCGAGTATTTCCAGGAAATGTCCGTCCGGGTCTCGGAAGTAGAAGGCCTTGATGCCGGCGGCGTTCTTGTTCCAGTCCGGAAGCCGCTGCGGATCCTTGGATGCGTGCCTGACCATTTTTTGGTGAATTCGAGAGTGAGCCTTGTCCATGTCGCTGACGATGACGGCGACGTGTTGAAACCAGCGGTCGTTACTCCGCGAATCCTCGGGGAATGGGCGACCCTTCGGGCTCACGAATTCCGTCAGCTCGATCTGCTCTTCGCCGAGCTTCAGCCGCGCCACGCGTGTCACGGGCGACTCGATCCGCTGGGCCGACAGCAACTCGTCTCCAACCACTTCGCGCCGAGACACTTCCTCAAACGCGAGCACCTCCACAAAAAAACGAATGGACGCGTCCAAATCCGCGACGGTCATGCCGATCGTCGATACGGATCGAAGGGAGGGGGGTTCGGCATGGGCGATGCCGAGTTGGCCAGTCAGGCGGCCGCAGAATACCACCGCCGCGAGGCAGAGCATCCGTCGAAGCGTTGACATCACTTCAATCGGCTCAACAAGTGGTCCCCGACGCGGAGCGCATTGGCCATGATGGTCAGCGATGGGTTCACGGCGCTACTGGAGACGAAAAAGCTGCTGTCAACGACATAGAGGTTGTCGAGGTCGTGAGCCCGGCAATTGACGTCGAGCACCGATGTCCGGGGATCAGCGCCGAATCTCATCGTTCCGTTCTGATGGCTGACTCCACTGACGCCGAGCTTGGCGTGCAGATATACGCCGCCCCGGCCGCCGCGCTTACGGTCGATCGCCTCGAGGACGGCGACGAGCTTCTCTCGCAAGCGTTCGTAGGCATCCAGATTGTTCTCCGTGTAGCTCACGCGGATCGACCCATCCGGCCTCAGGGCGATGCGGTTATCCAGATCCGGAAGGTCTTCGGCGGTGAGAAAAAAGTCCACCGAGCGGCCGGCGACATCCTCGACCGGAACGTTCGGCAGCTTCTCTATTGCCAGTGACTTCAGCGAGTCGTGATCGAGCTTGCCCATAAGCTGGATGGTCCCCAGCGGCAGATCGGAGTCATCCGCGCCACGATAGAAGTCCGTGAGGCCGAACGTCTTCTGAAACTGCGACGGATTCGGCCGGTCGAAAACGGCGATAAAGAGGCCGTTGTTGTGGCACATGTAGTTGCGGCCCACGAGACCGGTGCGATTGGCCAATCCGTCAGGGTGGCTGTCGTTCGCCGACCGAAGCATCAGCGCCGCCGAGTTGATCGCGCCGCAGGCGACCACGACGAGATGGGCGCGATAGGTCTCGCTGCTCCCGTTGTGGTTGACGACGACGCCGGTGACTTCCCGGCCGGATGGGCCCGTCAATAGCCGCTCCACGAGGCCGTCCGTCACGATGCTGACGTTCGGACGAGCCAACGCCGGCTGCACGGCGACCACGTGTGAGTCGGCTTTGACTTCCGTCAAATCGGGGAAGCCGTCGAAGTTACTGAGTCGATATGCGGCCTGCGGAGCCTTGTGGTTGCTGAGCCGGACGCCGATGGGCAATGGGAAAGGATGGTGGCCGGCGCTCTTCAGGTCGTCGTAGAGTTCCTGAATATAGGGTTCGTGTGGTAGCGGAGGATCTGGATATGGCTTCGTTGCGGGAGGGTCGTGCGGGTCGACGCCGCGCCGGCCGTGAACGCTGTACATCTCCTCCGCTTGTGAGTAGTACGGCTCCAAGTCGCGGTACGACATCGGCCACGCGGGAGAGGTTCCGCCGTAGTGGCGGACCGTGCCGAAGTCCGATTCCCGCATTCGCAGCAGCGCCGCCCCGTACACCTTCGTATTGCCGCCGACCCAGTAATGCGTGTAGGGCGAAAAGGGCTGATCAAACTTGTCGTACCATTTTTCCTTGGCCTGGTAGCGCCCGTCGCGAAAGACGGCCACCGGGTCCCAGTTCTCGCGTTCGCGCGGCAGGAAGCCGCCTCGCTCGATCAACAAGATGCGCGTTCCGGAGGGAGCAAGCCGATGAGCCAGCGTCCCGCCGCCGGCCCCGGTCCCGATGATGATCACGTCGAAATCGGTTGACGCGTCCATTGCGAAGTCCCATGCTGAAGCGGCGGAACACGGAGTTCCTGCCCCCTCTTGGATGCCATCAGTTGGGAAGGGTTACGGGGTTTGACGAGTCGTTTGCGAGATTGCCGCTTCACGAGTTGCCTGTAGAGCCGCGAACTCGCAGCGGAAGATGCACCGGCGGTCGTTGCAATGGTCGAGTTTTGCGCAATAGACATGGCGGCCGGCGGGCAGAGAATTGTAGGCCGCGGCGGCCAGGAGCATTCCACAAATTGGGGCCGTCAGATAGACCCAAAAGGCCCGCCATTGCCGGGCGGGGAGCGCTGATCCAATCGTCCGTGCGGGATTCAGGCTCATTCCCGAGAGTGGCGCCTCGAACGTGATGTAAATCGCCAACAGGAGGCCGGCCAGGATGCCGGTATACGGCGCCGAGTCCGCGTTGTTGGCCGACAGGAGCACGACAAGCATCAGGCCGAACGAAATCACAATTTCGCCGATCCACGCCGCCGCCACGCCGGCTCGGCCGGGAACCGTAACAACATAGTTGACAGTCGGATGCCTGATCGCCTGTTTCATGACCAGAGACGGCAGACTAACTCCGAGAATACCTCCGGCAACCTGCGCACAGATGTAGAACACGGCGTCCCAGGGTTGGATCTTTCCAAGCCAGAGGAATGTGAGCGTCGTCGCCGGGTTCATGTGGGCGCCAGACTGGCGGCCCCAGGGCGAGTAGATGAGTACCACGGCAGTTAGGCCCATGGCCAGGCCCATCAGCGCGCGACGCATCAGAGGATTGGGGATTCGTCTGTTGGCCGGCGACGCAGGGTGCTCCAGGAGCGCACCGAACGCGCACGCCGATACCATGAATCCGCCGAGCAGGGCGGCCTCCATCAGGTATTCAGGCCAGTGTGGGAATGTCATGAACTTGGTTTGTACTCTTGTCGGGCTTCTTCACGTCATTGCTCGTCGCGCCGACAATACCGCGACCACCAGCGCTTCGGGGACGTCCGCGGGAATGCCGTCATCCGAGCCGCAAAAGGCCCCCCGGCTCAATCGAATGGTTGCCTGAAATGAAGATAAATAGTGGCGGCAGTCCTCGCAGTCGATTAGATGGCGTTCAAACACGGCCCGCTGGTCGGCAGGCAGCGCGTGGGCGACATGCTCTGTCAGAAACTCAACCAGCTCGCGACAAGTCATCGAATCTCCGCTTGTGTCAAGCACTCACATCGTTTGACTGGTCATCATGCCATTCCTCCGCACCTTGCCAGCGGCGGTCGACCGTCATCCGGCGAAGATCGCGCGCCTTGGGACTCGAGCCAATCGGCGTCATATTCATTCTCGGATGCAGGGTTTCGCATCCGGGTTACGGTCGGACCTGGTCCGAGTAACCAATCTGTGGCCAGAGGCATCCAAGGGCCATGGAAAAAAACGCCGAGCAGAACCGATTGGATGAGGCGCGCAGTGGTGCCGTCCAGTGGCGCAAATGGGGGCCCTACCTCAGCGAGCGCCAATGGGGCACCGTTCGCGAGGACTACAGCGCCGACGGCGCGGCATGGGATTACTTCCCTCACGATCACGCTCGGAGCAGGGCATACCGGTGGGGCGAGGACGGCCTCGCCGGCATAAGCGATGACATCCAGAGATTGTGCCTGTCGTTGGCCTTGTGGAACGGCCGCGATCCGATCCTCAAGGAGCGATTGTTCGGACTGACGAACGGCGAAGGCAATCACGGCGAGGATGTCAAGGAACTTTACTACTACCTCGACGCGACGCCGACCCACTCATATTTGAAGATGCTCTACAAGTATCCGCAAAAGGAGTTTCCCTACACACAACTCGTCGAGGAAAACCGACGGCGCGGCAAGGACCATCCCGAGCTCGAGCTATTAGACACCGGCATCTTTGACGACGACCGCTATTTCGATGTGTTCGTCGAATATGCCAAGGCCGGCTCGGACGATCTACTATTGATGGTTACGGTCCACAATCGCGGCCCCGATGAGGCCATCATTCACGTCCTGCCGCAAATCTGGTATCGCAACACCTGGTCGTGGAAGACCGGTTCGCAGCGCCCCGTGTTGAGCACTACTGAAGACGATTCGATTGCCGCGCGCCATGGCGAGCTGGGCGAGTACCGATTCTACTCACAAGGCGAGCGAACATTGCTGTTTTGCAACAACGATACCAATACGCGCCGCCTATACGGCGACCAATCCGTGAGGGGCCTCTTCAAGGACGGCATCCACGAGCTCGTCGTCAATGAAAAGCATGATGCCGTCCATCATGAGCAAACCGGCACGAAAGCGGCAGCTCACTATGTGCTGTCGATTCCCGCCGGCGGCTCGGCGCAAATACGTGCGCGGCTGACGCCCGGCGCCGTCTCGAAGCCGTTCGCCGACTTCGACGAGATTATTCACCGCCGTCGAGCCGAGGCCGACGAGTTTTACGGCGATCTTCAATCGGAAATCACCGACACCGACGCTCAGAATGTCCAGAGGCAGGCCTTCGCCGGGATGATCTGGAGCAAACAGTTCTTTTGCTTTGACATCCCCCAGTGGCTTGAAGGCGATCCGGCACAGCCCCCCCCACCACCAAGCCGAAAGCACGGCAGGAACAAGGATTGGGAGCATCTTAACAACGCGGACATCCTGTCGATGCCGGACAAGTGGGAATACCCGTGGTACGCGGCGTGGGACCTGGCGTTCCATTGTGTTCCGCTTGCTCTCATCGACCCTGAATTTGCCAAGAGCCAGCTTGAATTGCTCACGCGCGAATGGTACATGCACCCCAACGGCCAGCTCCCCGCCTACGAATGGGCATTCGGCGACGTCAATCCCCCTGTGCACGCGTGGGCGACCTGGCGGGTCTACCAAATCGACCGCAAGCAGCGCGGCGACGGCGGAGATCTTGTTTTTCTCGAGCGCGTCTTTCATAAGCTGATGCTCAACTTCACCTGGTGGGTCAATCGCAAGGATGCCCAGGACCGCAATATCTTCCAGGGCGGTTTTCTGGGGATGGACAACATCGGCGTATTCGATCGCAGCGCGCCGCTGCCGACGGGCGGGTTCATCAACCAGTCCGACGGCACGAGCTGGATGGCGATGTACTGCCTCAACCTCATGCGTATCGCGTTGGAGTTGGCCCTGCACAACAGGGTGTACGAAGACATCGCCACGAAATTCTTCGAGCACTTCCTGCACATCGCCAAGGCCATGACAACGGTCGGCGGACGCGACATCGGGCTCTGGGATGAACAGGACCAGTTCTTCTACGATGAACTGAATCTTCCCAACGGCGAAATTATCCCTCTGAAATTGCGGTCCATGGTCGGCCTGGTGCCGCTCTTCGCCGTGGAGACCCTGGAGCCGGAACTGCTTGAGCGGCTTCCGGAATTCAAGGCCCGGCTGGAATGGTTTCTGAATTACCGACCTGAACTGTCAAACCTTGTATCACAGTGGGACGTGCCGGGCCGCGGCGAGCGGCGATTGCTCTCGCTTCTCCGTGGGCACCGGCTGAAGTGTCTGCTGCGGCGGATGCTTGACGAGACGGAGTTTCTCTCCGACTTCGGCATTCGGTCAGTCTCAAAGCATCATCGGGATACTCCCTATGTCTTTGCCGTCGGCGACCATCCGGTGAGCGTGAAGTACCAGCCGGCCGAATCCGACTCGGGCCTCTTCGGCGGCAACTCGAACTGGCGCGGACCGATCTGGATGCCCGTCAACTACCTGATCATCGAGTCGCTTCAGAAGTACCATCACTATTTCGGCGACGACTTTAAGGTCGAGTGTCCTACCGGCTCGGGAAAGTTCTTATCCATCCGGGAGATCGCCGACGAGTTGTCCCGACGGCTGACGCGCATCTTTCTTCGCGGGGGCGATGGCCGCCGACCGGCTTTTGGATCGCCGCCGAAGCTCCAAAACGATCCCCACTTTCGAGACTGCCTGCTCTTCCACGAGTATTTCGATGGCGACGTCGGCCGCGGAGCCGGGGCATCGCATCAGACCGGCTGGACGGGCCTGGTCGCCAAGCTGTTGATGCCGCGCCGAACGAATGGAGCCGTGGCCCAGGCGCCGCGTTCAGTCTTACAAGCGAATCAGTCAACAATGAGCCGTGGAGCGCGGCGCGACCGCGTCGCCGTCCCGGCCAACCGGGGTAAATAGTATGTCCACCGCCACAATGCCTGGCCGCCGGCTCCCCATGAGCAGCACGTTCATCCGCGACCTCAAGCCGGATCAATTGCCGAGCATTGAGATGCCGGCGTGTGAAGTCCGGCCGGTCCTGAAGGGTCAAAAGGCGCTCGTCACCGGGGCCAGTTCCGGCATCGGGCGCGGGATTGCCACTGCCCTGTGCGCCGCCGGCGCCGACGTGATGATCAACTACGTCGGGAATGAGTCCGCGGCCCTTGCGGTCGTCGATGAGGCGACCCATTGCGGCTGCTCAAGCCGCGGGCGCGCGATCGCCCATCGCGCCGATGTCTCCGACGAAGCCCAAGTGACCGAGATGTTCCGTTGCATCAGGGAGGAGTTCGGCACGATCGACATACTGATCAATAACGCGGGACTCCAACAGGACGCGCGCATCGAAGACATGACGCTGGCCCAGTGGAACAAGGTTATAGGGGTCAACCTGACCGGCCAATTCCTTTGCGCCCGCGAGGCGGTCCGAGAGTTCAAGCGGCGCGGCGTTCGCAAGGAGGTTTCCTGCGCCGCCGGCAAGATCATCTGCATCAGTAGCGTGCACGAGGTGATACCCTGGGCCGGCCACGTCAACTACGCCGCGAGCAAGGGCGGCATCATGCTCATGATGAAATCCATCGCGCAAGAGGTGGCGCCCTGGCGAATTCGCGTAAACAGCATATGCCCAGGGGCCATTCGAACGCCGATCAACATGCCGGCGTGGGCCACGCCTCAAGCCTACGACGAACTCATGAAGCTCATTCCGTACAAGCGCATCGGCGAGCCGGAGGACATCGCGCGTTTGGCGGTGTGGCTGGCGTCCGACGAAGCCGATTACATCACTGGTGCGAGTCTGTTCGTCGACGGTGGAATGACGCTCTACCCCGGTTTCGAGGCCGGCGGCTAGTGGGGTGTCTCGATCGAAACGTCGGGTTGGGGAGTGCGGGCGTCCCGCCCGCAATTCTCGATTGGCCGATTTGTGCGGGCCAGAGGCCCGCACTACCCAAAAACTCGAGCGAGACGGAGCACTAGAGCGGTTCCCGGATCAGTGTACGACATATCCACAGTGACCAAACCAACCACGGGCATCGACGCCGGCAGCGTGGTGGTTCGCGATATTCCCCCCGGCGTTCTTGCGGTGGGAAACCCGTGCCGCATTGTTCGGCCGCTTGGGAAGACTGGGAGTTCGCAAGTAGCCTCTTATCGCGGACCTCGCGCGAGAGGATGAGCGATTGGCCGTGGCCGGAAAGCCCCAGGCAATTGCCTGGGGCTCTGGTTCGGTTGGAATCGATTGTCAACTGATGTGGGACCCGCCCAAGCCCAGGGGCGCCCGTACTTACTCCACGGCCAAGGACGGCTATGCTCCAGAGTCAGGCTGTGCGCCTGGCGCCGGCTCAATAGTTGATTCGCAGCTTGTCGAGGAAACGCACCGCGATGCCGAACTGCCGATCGGACTCACTTTCCCCGGCGGGGATTTCCTGCACCCGCAGCACCTCCGCCGCGCAGGAGGCCCGACCCTGGTATGGAGAGACGCCCTCCGCCGCCGGAATCCTCAATTCCACGTCCAGCCGGTCTGCCGAACGAAAATCCGCCGTATCCAGCTCGACGAACATGCCGCCGGTGCTGAGGTTCCGCGTGATCGTCCGCACCACGTACAGTCCGTCGGCACGTCGTTGACGGATTTCCACCGGCAGACGAATCGCGATGCGCCGATGCCCCCGCCTTTCGGCCAACTCCTGATCTTTGAGGCACTCCGTCTCCACCCGGCAGACTCCTGTCGGCGACGATCCCGGCCCGAGCGGCCCAACGCTTCGACCGGCAATTCCGATGCCAACGATTCATCGGCAACCACCCCCAGTCTGAGCCAATCTTGTATGTCCCAACCCCTTAGGCCAATCTCCTCCCCCACTTCACAGGCCGCCATTCGCAGCCCGGACGTTGTCGACACACCACGTCCGCGCGGCATTCGTGCGACACGGGTGCATGGGTCCGGCGATTCCCGCTCGACGGCGCTACGAGAATACATTGTTTGAGAACGCCGGATTGGTAGCGGCCGCGCAGACTGAAGGCCGCGGCACCTCGTCCCGGCTCAGAGGAGTTCGGCGAGTTTTCGTTTGAGAATCTTCCCCGTGGGCCCTCGAGGCAGGTCGTCCGCGACGACGACCCTCCGCGGTACCTTGTAGCCGGCGATTCGCTCCCGGCAAAAATCCCGCAGCTCGATCTCGCCGCAGATCATTCCATCCTTGAGCGTCACGAAGGCCACTACGACTTCGCCCCGGGACGCATCATGCTGGCCGATTGCCGCCGCCTCTGCCACCGCCGGATGGCCTTCCAGCGCAGCCTCGATCTCCCGCGGGTACACATTCTCCCCGCCGACGATGATCATCTCTTTCTTGCGCCCCGTGATGGTGATGTATCCCTCGGCATCCAGCCGACCCATGTCCCCGGTGAGGTACCATCCGTCGGCTGTTACGGCCGCCCGGGTCTCGGCCTCCTTGCGGTAATAGCCCTTCATGACGATCGGCCCGCGCACCCGCAGTTCGCCGACCTCGCCCGGCCCTAGCGGCTCACCGGCGTCGTCAAAAGCCGCCACGGTAACGCCCGGAATCGCCTGGCCCACCGTCCCGACGCGATTGGACCACGGCACGTTGAGGCTCACGACCGGCGAGGCCTCGGTCATGCCGTATCCCTGGAGGATGTCGACTCCGAAGCGATCGGCAAACGCGCCGTGCACGCTGTCGGGCAGCCCTTCCCCCCCGCTGATGGCATACTTCAAAGAAGCCATGTCCTCCGATCCGCCGCGCTTCGATTTCAACAGGGCCGAGTACATGCTGGCGATCATCATGGTCACGCTGATCTTCCGCTCGCGGATTTCCTCGATGACCTGCGTCGGCGTGAACCTCGGCAAGAAATGCACCGATGACTGCAAGGCCACCGGCACCATGAGCATCGCCGTCAGGCCGAAACTGTGAAAGAGCGGCAAGACCCCGAGGAAGTTGTGCTCTTTCGTCAGTCGGGCCAGTTCGATCGCCGCCGCGATGTCGCTGTGAAGATTTCCAAACGTCTGGCACACTCCCTTGGGAAGGCCGCTCGTCCCCGAGGTATAGAGGATCACCGCGGTGTCGTCGGACGCTACGCTAGGCGCAGGGGGACGGCGGTGAACGCGCTCGAACAGCATCTCGCGCTTCAGAGGCAGGTCTTCCATGAACAGCGCGCGGACAGGCAGACCGCCGGCCAGCTCCGCGAAGTGCTTGATCGTCAGTACGGTGTCCAGCCCCGCATCCTTGACAACCGCCGCCAGCTCCGCCGGCTGGAGCAGAAAATTGAGCGGCACGACCGTGCGGCCCGCCCAGAGGATTCCGTAGAAGGCCCCCGCGAACCCGCAGCTCGACGGCATCAGGATCCCGACGTGCGGATTCTTCGTCGCCTTTTGCACCTGCCGGCGCATCACGTCGGCGAAACGCACGAGGTTCCCGTAGTCGAGCGACCTGTATGGATCGGCCACGGCCGGCCGGCTGCTCCCCAGATCGGCCGCCGCCAGCAGAGTCTCGACGAGCATTGGCGTCTCCGGTACCCGCGCCACTCAAGGAGCGTTCCCCCTCGGCTCCGGCGATCCTAACCTCGGGTTTTGACAGCGGCAAAGCATCCCGCCGGTCCGCTATCCGCGCCTCGGCACTCCTCGCTATACTGTTGGCCGAATGGCATCCAAACCTTAAACCCCATCGAACTTAGTGGAGGCGCGAACATGTCCTACAAGATCAAGCGCGTCGAAGTGTGGGCGGCGGACATCCTCAACCGACCCGGAACCCTCGCCAGGGTCCTCGAAGCCCTTGCCGCTGCCGGGGGCCAGCTCGAATTCATGATCGCTCGGCGAGTCACCGATCAGACCTCGCGGGTCTTCGTCGCGCCAATCAGCTCCGCCAAGGTCAAGCGCGCCGCTTCAGACGTCGGCCTGATCAAGGCCGCCGGCCTGCACGCCATCCGCATCGAGGGGCCTGATCGGCCGGGACTTGGATCGGCGATGACCCGGGCCGTGGGCGCCGCGGGCATCAATCTTCGCGGAGCGTCCGCCGCGGGAATCGGCAAGAAGGTGCTGTTTTACCTCGCGGTCGCCACCGACAAGGACGCCAACGCCGCCGCCGCTGCGATTCGAAAGGCCCTGGCCGGTAAACGCCGAGCCTGAAGAACTCTCATCGGCCTATGGCCACCAGTCGCCGCGCGGCCTACTGTCGGACCCAGACCACATCGCCCTCGGTGATCGGTCCCGACGGCTGACGGCGAAGGACGCCGTGGCCCACCAGCGTCCCGTCCCCCATCACCTCCAGCATGTAGGTGTAGAGCGCGCCGTTGATCATGTCCGTCGGAGAATCCCCGACCCCCACGAACATCGTGATGCGCGATCCAAAAGCCTGCGTGCCGGGCGAGGAAAAGACCGTCTTGAGATTTCCATTGCAGCCGTCGTCCACCTGCACGATCCGCTGATTGTGCACGACAAAACAGGTCTCCCGCAGCGTCCCCGCGGCCACGTGACGCCAGGACCCGTCGATGTCCAGCCCCGGGACGAGCGTGGTGTTCGGATCCGTCGGCAGCCCGGCCGATGGGTCCGGGGACATCATGACCGGGATCATGTCGCAAGCCGATGCGCAATAGAGCACAAGTGAAAAGACCGCGCAGAGGGCTGAGGCGTTAAAAACCGCGATTGTGCTTCGCCTTTTTGGTCTTGCCATCGGGACGGTCCATCGCGCCGGCTTCGGCCCCACGCCATTATACAACACGCGCGACGCCTTGATCGTCAGCTCCCGTGTATGAAGAACACCGACCAGCCGATCTCGTGCACGCCGCCCGGACCGTCGGCGCTGTGGTCATCCTCGTCTGGACAGACGATCGGAAGGACCGCCGGCTCGTTGTAGCCGGATGGCGGCGGCAGAATCAGGTCGGCGAGCGATATGCTGTCGGGCGCCGGTCCCGGCACGTTCGGGTTCACCACCACGCCCTTGCCGTCGAAGGCGCTCTTTCGGATAACGAAGACGAACCCGCCCTGGCCCGGCCCCGCGCCGAGCATCTCACTGCGATTCGACATATCGACGAACGCGTAGGGTTCGGACGGCGCGCCTGCACAAGTCAGGAAGCTCGGGAATCCCGAAGTGTTCATGAACGGCTCGCTGTGCATGTCGAATTCATCCCCGTTGACCTGCACCGACTCGAAGGGCCCGTCGTCCGCAGCGCCTGGCGTGTCAAAGAAGGCCGGCGGTCCGCCCTTCAGCGCGCCGGCGATGTCGAAGAAGCGGCCGCTCTGAAACGCGTTGTCACGCATGAAGACCAGCCAGCCGGTCGGCCCGAGGAAATTCATCGTCGCCACCGTGCTGCCCGGAGAACCCTTGAAGTCGATCCCGACGACGATCAAGGCCACGTCCCCGCCCTCCAGGTCGATCAGGCTACGTCGTGCCGGGTTGTCGTCGTTCGACGGATAGTCCGCCTGGCCTCCTGCCGCGGTCATGTGGTAGTCGTTGCCGGGCGGCCCCACGAACAAGTGGCCGTTGGCGCACGGATTGACGGCCCTGAGACTGAACTCCACCATCGAAAACTGGAGCGGAAAGAACGGCTCAAAAGGCACACGCAGGCCGAGGCAGAACTCGGTTTCGCCCAGCGTGCCGACCCAGTCGTATTCGCTGGGATTGTTGAACAGGTTCGGCGTGAAGACCTTGAAGCCGCCGATTCGGCTCGGCCAGGGATCCGCGCCCCCGGTCCCCAACGGATTGCAGCGCGTCTGCGTTCCGGCGCCTGTGAACTGGCGCACCTCGAACAGCAGCTCCTTGCCAGGCGCGGTGTTGATCAGCCGCGAGGCGTTGTCCCGCGCCTGCGAGACCCCAACGATTTGCGGGGCAGCCGGGTCGACCGCCGGAGCCCCGGCGGCCAGGATCAGCCGCAGCGCATCGCAGGCCCCCGCCGCCGTGATTCCGGAAACCCCAAGACCAATAGCCGCCAACCATCTTGATATCCGCGTCATGGTTCTCCCCCCTCGTGGCCCATAACCTGAGGCCCGGGATCGCCGCCTGGCGCGGCCCGTCCCGCGGTCGGTCAGTGCCGATGGACCGCCCTCGACCCGCCTGGCACCCCTTGCGGCAAAGCCACGCCGGCGAACGGACCGTCCTACTGATTCGTAGTGAGTTTGAGCCCCCCCCAAACCCGATCGGCCGATTCTAGAAACCGCCACCTCGCAAGATCAAGCCGGCGGCTTACCACGGGGCAAAAAAACGAGGCGTGCCATAGTTATGACACGCCTCGCGAGTGATTATGCTTCTCTTGCGCGCGGTTCTCGGTCCCGCGCGTGTTATCCACCGTGTACGAAGAAGATCGACCAGCCGATCTCGTGCACGCCTCCCGGACCATCGAACGAATGATCGAACGCGGTGTAGCCGCCGTTGGGAACGATTGCCGGGATGATCGTCTCGTTGTAGCCCGAGAATGGCGGCGTGATGAGGTCCGCGATCACCACCGGCGCAGGCGCCGGACCCGCGACGTTCGGATTGACCACGACGCCGGTCCCGAAGAAAGCCCCGCTCCTGATGACAAAGACGCCGCCGCCCTGGCCAGCGCCGGGCGCCAACGCCTCATCAAGATTGGAAAGGTCCACGAAGGCGTAATCACGCCCGACCGCAGGCAGGCCGGCGCAGACAAACGCGTCGGGGAACGGAGAGACGCTGGCCGACGGCTCGCTGAAGGCGTCAAAGTTGTCGCCGTTGACCTGGACGGACTCAAACAGGCCGTCGTCCGCGGTTCCCGGAGTGTCGAAGAAGGCAGGCGGCCCGCCCTTGAGGGCCCCGGTAATGTCGAAGAACCGACCGCTCCTAAAGGCGTTGTCGCGCATGAAGACCAGCCAGCCCGTCGGGCCGAGGAAGTTCATGCTGGCGACGGTGCTTGCGGGAGGACCGGCGAAATCGACGCCGGCAACGATCAGGGCCACGTCCCCGCCGGCTAGGTCGATCAAGCTGCGATTGGCGTCCATGTCGTCGTTCGAGGGAAAATCGGCCTGAGACAGAAGGTAATCCGATCCGGGCGGGGCGATGAAGGCGTGGCCGTTGGCGACCGGATTGACCGCCCGCAGGCTGAACTCGATCTGCGAGAATTGAATGGGGAAGAACGGCTCGACTGGGACGCGAATCCCCAGGCAGTATTCCGTCTCTCCGAGCGTGGCCACCCAGTCATACTCGCTGGGGCTGTTCAATAGGGACGGAGTGAAGGTGACGCCGCCGCCGATGCGGCTTGGCCAGGGGTCGATGCCGCCGGTTCCCAGCGGATTGCAGCGCGACTGCGTGCCGGCGCCCGTGAACTGCCTGATGTCGAAGAACAATAGGTCGCCGAGGCCGGTGTCGATCAGGCGGGCGGCATTCTTCCGGCCCTGGCTGATGCCGGTTAGCTGCGTGGCCCCGGGGGTGGTCACCACCACGGGCGTCAGGGTCGCATTCAGGTTCCGCAGGATGTCGCAGGCCGCCACAAGGACGACCCCGACAGATAGCGCGGTGAGAATCCCCGCCAGTTTCTTTCCGCTCGTCATCCCAGCCTCCTCACGATTGGTGTTGAATAGCCACCGGGGCGTCCGGACGTTCGCCCCCTAACCACGGCCCCCAAGGAGCCGCGGTAAAAAGACCGTCAATTACACTGGTCCTTTATAACCAAAAGGTTACGTGCGAGTCAAGCCGGGCGGGGCCCAAAAGGACTTCCAACGGGCTGTTCCGAACCGACGTCGAACCGAGGGCTTCACGCGGAGCCCCAAACTTCATGAGGAGCCGCAGGCTTCAGCCCGCGCGACCACTTTCACGCTTGGTTCTGAAACATCCCTCAAGACCGAGGCGCAGCCGGCTAGTGCTCCGTCTCGCTCGAGTTTTCGGGTAGTGCGGGCCTCTGGCCCGCACAAATCGGCCAATCGAGAATTGCGGGCGGGACGCCCGCACTCCCCAACCCGACGTTTCGATCGAGACA
>Ga0187893_10002414_pt1 | contig 41139 bp, 38 predicted proteins | sample MA1701074metaG_FD_139574 | JGI IMG/M metagenome (GOLD analysis project Ga0187893, IMG submission 139574) | White microbial mat communities from a basaltic lava cave in the Kipuka Kanohina Cave System on the Island of Hawaii, USA - MA170107-4 metaG ...
ACCCTGATTTTGACGGCTTTTCGTCGGGACGGCTCCCCCCTCTCCCGCTGGGAGAGGGCAGGGTGAGGGTCTTTAGTGAGAAATCAAGAAAATCTGTTAGCGGGTGGCAACTTGAGTTAATTACATTGACAGTTGTGCTTTGTGACCCAGGGGTGCCCCCTGCTCCACTGCCCCCTATGGTTGTTTGGCATGCTACTGATCCATTTGTATAATAGACGGCAGCTTGGATATTCACGCTCCCCACCGCATTAGCAGTAACAGTTGTTGTATATGGGTATGTATTGTCAGATGCCGGGTTGACAGAAGCAATACTTGGACTGTTTGAGGCAAAATCAACTCGTTGTATCTCGGGAGAGTTGGCAATGGATGCTGTGATTGTTGAGCTTTGACCAGGGGAAAGTGCTAAAGATGTTGGTGAAAGCGAGCAGGAAATCATAGATGTTCCTGTGGCGGACGGGGTTGAACAACTTATGCTTTCGCTATTCGTTACACGGTAGTAATAGACAGAACCAGGAGTTAACACCTGTGGCGTAGTATACGAACTTTGTGTTGCCGATCCTAAGTTAGTTGAGACCGCGCAAGTGCCGCTAGCGCAGTTGGCTTCAACATCTGCTCGGTTGGTCCCCAGATACACATATTGCGTGGTGCCGCCGGTGCCGGGTGTCCAATTAAGCCGAGCCGAAGTCAAAGAAATGGGGGTAAATGTTATATTGGTTGGAGCCGTAGCCGAACAAGTGGAAACGCAGTTATAAGTGTCAACAAAATATCTTCTGCACCAGCCGGGATCGTCGGTACAATCTCGACACATTTTACCTGGATTACTTGGTGTAGGACAATTGTACCAAGGTCCGCACACTCGTGGTGGTGTATACCAATCACTACAGGCTCCTGAAATTTGGGCTGTTCCAGGAATTGGTGGAAAACACTGCATCCATTCCTCAACAGTACTCACTACGGTTGAGCCACGAATTGTACCAGGAGGGCAATTTGTGGCAGGGCCACATTCTACTCCCCCTCCGCCGCCTGGATTAACGCATATTCCTCTGCTTGCACTGCAACGGCCGGAACAACATTCGCCGTTGCTCGAACAGCCCACCCCAACATCCGAACAACTCCCCCCACCCCCTCCACCAGCGACACAGTTATTTGAGGCTGAACAGTTACCATAACCTGAAGGACATAGAGGAGAACATGTGCTTCCACCACACCCAACTCCTATGTACATTCCTCCCACCCCATTAGGACAATCCAAACTACACACACATCCGGGGCTCCCTGGTATACAACCAGATGGAGAGCAACTTGTTTGTAAAGGAATACAAAGTGCGTTTCCAGAACAAGTTTGCGCATATGCGCGGTTAGCATTACCTATATGGGTGGTTCCAAAAAACAAAACAAAAAACAAAAAAATAACAAGTAATGATTTGAGAAATTTGTAAGATTTTAACATTTACTTTTTTTGAATTACAAACAGTTCTGGATTTTCTCTTAGGTATTCTATTAATTCTTCAGTCATTTTGTTTTTTTCATCCTCTTGGTCAATAGGCTTCGATCTGTGAACTAAAGAATTTACAAACATGTATTCAACCCAATCATTCAAATTTGCTTCAGGGTTATTTAGTAGACTATCCCCCAACCCTATCCATAGATGGTAAAAATTTTTCTCGTCTACCTGTGCTTTGGTTGAGGCTTGATATGTTTCGTTCTCTGTTATAATTCTATTGATTTCGTACTCGTTGTTAGTAAGGTGTATTACTAACTCAGTTGGTCGTGGAATTTCTTGCTCACTGGGAAGTACTCCTTGTTCTGGATCAGAATAAATCCCCCCCCCCAAAATTTTAAATACTCTAGGACATAAAAAACCCCCTCAGTGTTAGAAATTTGAAAAACGTATTCAGGAATTTCAGATATCAATTCTACGGTTTTCGCCGCTTGGTCTGAGACTTCAGTATTTACCACATACCGTTCTTCGGTGAATTTCTTATCGTATATAAATATTTTTAGAAGTAAAAAAGAAGCAGACAAAAACAACAAAACAAAAATAACAATCACAGATGTCCTATTCATAAAAACCTTTCACTTTATTCCATTAGTTACAAAACTAGTGTAGTGAGGTTTGAAGTATATGTCAATTACCTATGTATTGTATGGGGCGTGGATTGTCGGTTTCTGATAGACTAACTTTCCCCCAACCTGCAACAATAATATCAAATTCAGGATCACTACTTCTCGTAAGACGTATCCATTCATTCGGGATTCCTGGCCTATTTGACCCCAATTTTTCTGGTATTGTAAATCTTAATGCTTGGCTTAACATGCTGCCAGCAGCGTAGTCAGCATAGACACCAATTTCTGATTTAGACTTGGCCATTAAATCATTAAACATAACTATTCTCAGGGCACCTGTTGATGTCCACATAAGCCAAACGTCTCCAGCTCTTAGCCAATCCCTAGGTCTTTGAAGTGGATCGTTTTCAATTTCGGGTTCACTTGCCCTAAACTCAAGTTCTATTTTGGTATTCTCTGTTAACAATAGTGGGTTACCATGATTGATATGATGTTTTTTCCAAGCATTTATTGCATTATCTATATTGCCACCTTGATAAGTAGCAACTAAAAGGCTTCTATTCTCCAGTATCCCCGGACTTGTTAAAAGCACAATGCCATCTTTGGAGACTGAGTAACCCATTATTTCTCCAACTTCTCTGTCATAAACTCTATCGACTTGACCAGTTTCGTTGTTTTTGTAAAAAACAAATCGCCTTTCAGGATCCGTTATTTTTATATAATTCTCTAATTGGAGGCTTCTGTCAAAAAGTTCTTGATAATCTACATTTAAAATAGTTTCAGAATTTTGTAATGGGATGTTTATCTGAAATCCAACCAACGGATTTCCTGTTATAGGCGCATACCATTTTATACGTTCTGAAAGTGGGTTAACTAACATCAAGCTTTCCATAGTAATCTTGTTGTTGTTGGCAATTGATTCAAAAGTATCTCCTTCTTCTATTTTGTAAGAAGTCGTACTTATACTTTCAGGCGTTGCCGTCGGTTCGGGGGTGGGGGTTTCGGAGGGAAGCGGCGTGTCCGTCGGCGCGGGAGTTGGAGTATCAGTGATTACTTGAGTTGGGATTTCGGTTGTTTGTTGAGCAGGAGAAGCACAAGCGGCGAGGAGGATCATGAAAAAAACGAGGGATATGGTTTTGGAGAACACGGCGCACCTCCTTACTCGAACAAGAAAACTCACGCCCCAAGATATGTCTTGACCGCCTGCATGAATTCCTCCGCCCACTCGAGGGATCTGAGCGCTTGCTCTTCTGTTACGTCATCCCCTTCTTCCCCGTAATGCCCCGTTTGGCGGAGTTGCTGGGAGTCGATGATGTAGCGATGAAATTTCGGATCGAGCAGTTTTGTTTTCGAGAATTCTTTTCCGTACGCAGCAACGACTGCTGAATGTTTCGAATATGTCAACCCTTTGGTCAGCAACAATGCCTGGGCAAGGTAAAAAATCGTGTAATACGACTGCGCCGCGGAAAAACGAGGATGCCCAATTTCGAGCATTACCCTTGCCGCATCATGGCTTTCCTCTGCCAATTTCAAATAATATTGGATACCTGTTTTGGTCATACCGCCACGCCTTCCCTGCGGACGTTGATATATAGCGGCATCTCGCTGCTTGCATATTTGGTTTCAGAAGCCAGCTTTACCGAAATCGCCACGTCGTTTTCAAGGGATAGATCCGCGATCCATTGCGACGCGCGTTCATAGGTTTTCCAATAATTGAATTCGCCCTTCAACACCACCATCACATCAATATCCGAATCGGGCAGTTTCCCTTCGCCGCGCGCGAACGAACCGTAGAGGTAAACGGCTTTTAACTGGTCGCCGTAGATCTCGATCAGCCCCTTCTTGAGTTCACGCAGGATTTTCTTGATCTTGTCTGGCATGAGAATCTTCCATTTCTTGAGGTGTGTGTCATTATACTGCCCTCTCATAAAGACAAGTTACACCTTGATCTCCACCCTGGTCCCCACAAACCCGTAGATCAGTTCCTTCTCCGGCGGCACGGACGGAGTTGTCCAGCGGTAGAGCCATTTTGCCGCTTGCGGCGTCATGTTGATGCAACCGTGACTGCGCGGACGACCATAGTCATTGTGCCAATATGTTCCGTGAAAAGATATGCCGTTCTCTTTGATGTACGTCACCCACGGCACGCCCGGCAGGTCGAATCCGCTGGAGGCAAGATCGCCCGCCGCCATATGCCGCGTGGGGCGTTTGTGATAGGTGATGTACTCGCCTTCGGGTGTGGTGTACGTTCCGCTTCGCAGGCGTCCGCCGGTGGAGACGCGCGTCGCGTAAACGAGTTGATTCCCTTCGTATGCCATCAACAACTGGTCGGTGAGATTCACCTCGACGAGTTTTTCTTTGTCGGGAACGTCGGAGGAAAGCGGGGCAAGTTCCCCGTCCGAGAAGAGGCGGATGTGTCTGCCCTGCACATAATATCGTTGTTGAAATTTATCGTCCAGAAGTTCGTACCAGATCTGTCCGTCTGTTTGATTGATCGCACTGGCTTTCACCCAATGGACAGATTCGTAGTAGAGCCGATAGATGACTTCGGACGTTGCGTCCACTTCGAGGTGCGCATCGCTGAAAGGAACGCTGACCTCGCCCAGCGCGCCTTTCAGCGAGATGTGTTGCGGCGCGTTGAGTTTGGTGCGCACCGGCTGGATGCTCCCCGAATAGACGTAACCGTCGTCCTCCACCTGATACCACACGCGGTTGTGCGCGGACTCGTCCTCGCTGACGGTTGTGTTCGTGATAGGCACCACGAGATCATGCCAGTATACTTTTTTCCGTTTCGATTTTTTGTTGGGCTCTTCGAAAGACCAAAGCAGATTGTCAATCACCCGACCCTGAATGTTACTGAATTCGTCCTGCGGATCGAGCGAGAGATCGGGCAACATCGCCCCCAACATGCCGTAACCGCTTAATTTGAGAAAATCGCGCCGGGAGATGTTCATCGTACGCTCCCATCTCCTGAAGGAGAGGGGCCGGGGGTGAGGTCAATAATGCACGTTGACCACCGTGCCTTCGGATGCCCAATAATACAACCACTCCGCGTCGGAGATTCGCAGATTCACGCATCCGTGGCTCATCGGTGTGCCGAAATTGTTGTGCCAGTACGTGCCGTGCAATCCATACCCCTTGTAAAAATACATCACGTACGGCACATCGGCTAGATAATAACCGGGACCGGACATGCTGGTCTTCTTGAGTTTGATCCAGATCTTGTATTTTCCGGTCACGGTGGGCGTCAACCACGTGCCGGTGGATACGACGAACGAGTTGACGACGGTATCGCCTTCGTAGGCATACACCATCTGATTCGTGAGGTCAACATCGATCCAACGCACGCCGCCTCGCGTCTCGCTTGGGGCGGCTGGCGCGGCAGGCGGAGCATACGTCGGCGGGACGTACGCGCTCGTGGGCGTATCCGGTACGATATCCATGGCAAGAACGCCGGGTGTTTCGGTCGCCGCGGGCGTGGAGGTTGGCGCGTCGGTGGGAAGTGCGCTTGGCGTGTAGCTCGGCGCAGGAACAGGCGTATCTGCGATGACGACCGGGGTAGAGGTCGCCGGAGCCTGCACAACCGGAGCGCCGACATCGAGCGGCGTAACGGACGGCTTTGCAATCTCCGCCGGCGCCCATAAATTCTCCTGCGCAGGCGCGGGTGCGCTATCCAAAATGGATGCGAAAGCGGGGGAGGATACTGCCGACCATGCGGCGAATACGAACACGATACAAGCCAGCAAACCGAGCGTTCCCGCGTACAAAATCACGCGGCTGTTTTGTTTCGGTTCAATTGCTGGTTTTTCTGGATGGGATTCTCGAATGATGGGGATTCCGCTTGGCGCTTCACTGCGGACGGACGCTACTCGTTCACCCCCGACTTTTGCCTGCTTCAACCTGCCCTCGGTCCACTCCACGCCTTTGCGCGCCCGCGGACTGCGCAGGTTGATCTCCAGCGCCTTCCTTGCATATGCGTTTGCGTCCTGCGGGCTTGGGTCCGAGGCGGCGAGGATGAGCCACGCGTCTTCCATGGCCGGCGCAAGGAGCGAGGCTTGCTCACCCAACGCCCGCGCCGTGGCGTTGTCCCCGCGGCGCAACGCTTCACGCGCCTTTGCTACAAGTTCACGCGCCCGGTCAAAGTCTGGATTCATTGGAAAGAACGAAAGATTTCATCTGGATATGCCAAATCGTACTCGACAGCTGGCTCTCGTGCAACTTAATTTTACCCTCTTTCGTGGGTAGTTTTCTACCCAATTCGAGAGAGGATTTGTACGAATTCTTTACCATTGGATTTCCACAGTTATGCCCATTTCCGCCCATTCGTACAGCAAAGCAGAATCGTATGTACCAAGGACCACGCATCCGTAGGACACGGGCCTGCCGAGGTAACCTTCCCACAGCGTGGCGCCGTTCGGCAGGATCGGCAGAGCGTGGATTCCGTTTTCCAGCCCGCCTGACCAGTAAATGCCGAGCCAGTTGGGCATCCAGATATTCCACGTGGCGCCATACGCGTTGGAGATTTTGCTCTGCACCGCGAAGGTGCCGACGCGCGTTGCGTTGTTGATGCCGGTGGACGCGACGAAACTGTAGATCAACGCGCTGTCTTGGTACACGTACATGTGTTGCTCAGAAATATCCACGAGGATGTACTTCGATGTGCTGGGAGCCGGGGGCGGCGGCGAGTCAGGAATCGGCGCGTTATTCAGCGCCAACGATATTTCGTCTATGATTTCCATGGCAAGCACAGCCGGCGTTTCGGTGAATGTCGGCATGGGGGCGGGTGTGTCGGTGGGAACGCTGGTGGCAGTGCGCGTCGGTTTGACGATTTCCGCATGCGCCCACAAATCTTCATGCGTAGGGGTGGGAGTTGCGAGGAGGAATGCATTCGCCGGAACAGCGGTGAGGAAGTAAAGGATGAGGGCAACACACCCTAAGGCGGAAACCAAAAGCAACGGGAGAACGAGGCGGCGCAGTCCAGCACTTTTCATGGCACGAGGTTCGGAATGGGTGTCGACTCGATGTTTTCGTTGTTGGCAAAACACAGAATGCCGTCAACAACGCCTGCCGCAACGCGGTCGGTTTCTTTCGTTAGGATTTCGCGGTCGAGGTTGAGGAAGCCGGTCTCGATGATCGCGGCGACGGTGCTCGGGTCAATCTCACGGAAGGCATGATATTCGCGCATGTCGGAGGTGATGCTGCCGGCGTGGAAGGTCATGCTCGTGGTCTTCTGATAACGATCCACAAGACAGGCAGTCAGGCGGTTGGCGCGATTTACGTCGTACGTGTTGAGCGCGGCAGCCACCTTGAAGCCGGTCGCTTCGTCGTTGACGTATTCGCACGAGTCGTTGTGAATGGAAACGATGGCAAGGGCGCGGTATCCGTTCAGACGCGTGTCGAACTCATTCAAGAGATCAACTTGATATCCCAACTGCTTGAGTTGCTGTTCCACCAGCGCGGCGATCTCGAGATTTACATCCACCTCGGTGAGCGTGACCTCGCCATTACCGTCCACACAGACCGCGCCGGAGTCGTTACCCAAATGCCCGGCGACGATTCCAATGCGGACCTGGGGCAGTGCCGCCTCGGGTGCAACGTTCTGCACCGGCGGAGTGAGGAGCAGGCTGAGGCGTTCGTAGAAGTTGCCGTTTGCCAGTCCCTGTGACGGAAGCGCAGTGAACAACGTGGCGAGGAGAATCGCGATCCCTATCGTGGTCTGTAACGCTCGAACGGGGCGCGGGCGGGGGGTGGATGTCATCTCAAGATAATGGTAACTGCTATGGATTTAACGTGCAAGGGAGGCACAATGAGTCTCATCTTGACTTGCCTCCCCCCCGCCGTTATGATGAAATCACATTGGAGCATTCATGACACTCGACCCCGAACAACTGCGCCGAGCCATGCGCGCCTGGACGACGGGCGTGACCGTGGTCACTGCCGCGTACGATGGTCAGCGATACGGCATGACCGTAAATTCGCTCGCCTCCGTTTCGCTGGAGCCGCCCATGGTCTGCCTGACCTTGAAACGATTGACCCACACCCACGAACTGGTCGAACGATCCGGCGAGTTTGCGGTGACGATCCTGGCTGGTTCACAAAAGGATCTTTCGGATCGTTTCGCCGGGAAAATCCCGAACATTCACGACCGGTTTGAAGGCGTGGAGACAGAAACCCTCCTGTTGAGCGCGCCGCTGATCAAAGGCGGCTTGGCATATTTCAATTGCCGGGTGGTGCACGCGTATCCCGTCGGCGAGAACACGTTGTTTCTTGCCGATGTGGTCGCGGCGAAGAGCGAAGCAGAAGGTGACCCGCTGGTGTATCACGATCGCGTGTATTGGAAGTTGACCCCCACCCAACCCTCCCCCAAATCCGGGGGATTTGGGGGAGGGCAAGGGAGGGGGTAGGTGCAAGACAAACTCACACCCGAAGAACAGAAAACTCTCCTGCGATTCGCGCGGGAGGCGATGACGCTACGCGTGAAAGGAGAAAAACTGCCGCGCCTGGAACTATCCGCGCTGCCGACGCGCTTGCGCGAAGACGGCGCATCGTTCATCACGCTGACAATTAATGGCGAACTGCGTGGGTGCATCGGCGCGCTGGAAGCGTACCAGCCGCTGGCACAGGACGTGCGCGAACATGCCATTGCCGCCGCGCTCGAAGACCCGCGCTTTCCTCCCGTGGAGGAAGGCGAACTGGAGGCGATCCAGATCGAAGTCTCGCGATTGACGCGCCCGACTCCGCTCAAGTACAAGGATGCGAATGAGCTGTTATCCAAATTGAAGCCGAACGTGGACGGCGTTATCATGCGGGAATCGTTTGGCCGCCGCGCCACGTTTCTGCCGCAAGTGTGGGAGAAACTCCCCAACCCGGTGGATTTCTTGAATCATCTCTGCCAGAAAATGGGATTGAACGAAGATGCATGGCGGACGAAACGCCTCGAAGTGTTGACCTATCAAGTGGAGGAATTTCATGAGTGATTTTTCACAGCCGTCATTGCGAGCGAAGCGAAGCAATCCCCAACACCTTGATGGAGATTGCTTACCCCTGCGGGGCACACGTCGTCGGGCTTGGTCTCGATACGAGCGAGGAGAGCGTTCGCTCTACTCGACCAACAACCCTCCTCGCAATGACGAACTATTTTTATTGTAGGGTAAAATCGTCGCATGGCTGACGACGCCGTATTTCAAGAAGCCGTGGAAGCCCTGCGAGAGGGAAATAAGACCAGAGCTCGTGAGCTGCTCACGAGTTTGCTCAAGACCGACCAAAATAATGCAACCTACTGGGTGTGGATGAGCGCGACAGTGGATTCGACCAAGGAACGGATCTACTGCCTGCAAACTGCGTTCAAACTCGACCCTGAAAATGCCACCGCCAAACGCGGCTTGATCCTGCTCGGCGCGCTGCCCCCGGATGAAACTGTCCAGCCTTTTTCATTAAAGCGCCCGCGCGTTTGGGAGGAAAAGCTCTTGCTCGCGCACGAAAAACCCAAACAGAAGGGATGGGCGGCTGTGCGCGCCAGCCCGGTCTTCCGCCTCGGGGGGATCGCGGCGCTCCTCATCGTATTGTTCGGCGGAGTGTATTTCGGCTTCATCGTTCCAGCGACCCAGCAAACGGGTCCTCCCACACGGACGCCGGGTCCTTCCCCCACGTGGACGTATACGCCAACCTCCGTCAATGCAACTGGAATACCGCAAGTTGCCGGTACGCAGGCTCCGCTTTCAGAATTGCTCGATGCGCCGTTGACCCCGACTCCGTTCTACGTCAACACGCCTCGCTCACCGATCACAGGTGATATTCACCGCCGCTTCCTCGAAGAGTTCAGAGTCGGGAACTGGGACGCGGCGATCTCTCACCTACAGGAGATCGTGCGCCTCGAGCCGGACGCGGCAGACCCGTACTACTATATCGGCGAGGCGTATCGCTTCAAGGGCGAACCGTTCAGCGCGCTTGATTCGTATGAACTCGCCCTTCAAAAAGATCCGCAGTTCGGTGCGGCATACGTGGGATTGGCGCGGGCGCGTATCCAGATCGACCCGGGCGCGAACGTGCTCCCCTTACTGGATGAAGCGATCCGCTTCGACCCGAACTTCGGCGAGGCATATCTCGAACGCGCCAAAGTCAAACTGAGGGATAACGACATCCAGGGTGCAGTGCGCGACCTCGGCAACGCAGACCGTCTTCTGCCCAACTCGCCCCTCGTGTACTACACGTTGGGGCAAACGCGGCAAAAGGAACGCGAGTATGAACTCGCGCTCATCGCCGCCGAACGCTCCAACGATCTCGACCCGACCTACCTGCCGGTGTATCTTCTGCTCGGTCAGTTATACGTGGAGAACGGCGATAGCGTGAAGGCGGGCGAGGCGCTGGATATTTACCTCACCTACAACGAAGGCGATGCGGAGGCATTCCTGTTATACGGAAAAGCCCAATTCAATAACCGCGATTATCGCGGCGCGATCCGCAGTATGAATCAAGTGATTTCGATTGACCGAAATCGCCGGGAGGCGTATCTCTATCGCTTCTATTCGAATGTGGAGCTGGGCGACGGCGATGCGGCGGACGATGATATTGACCGTCTGCTCATCTATTACCCCAACCTATTTGAGTTCAACATCGCACTGATCCGCGTCCATTTGATCCAGAATCGCAACGGAAGCGCGCTTCAAATTCTCGAAAAATCTGTCGGTATCGCTGAAACGGACGAGCAGCTTGCCACAGCATATTTTTGGGGTGGCGTTGTTCACGAGGAACGCGATGAACTTGAGGATGCCGCGGACTATTGGCAATTACTGTTGGAATTGCCCGAAGATGCAACGACTGAAGAACAGCGCAAGGTGGCGGAGGAACATCTCCGGGATATTCGTACACCGACCGCCGCGCCGACGCGCACGCCTACGAGAACCCCGACTGCCACGAAGCTCGTCACCCCAACGCGCACACGAACACCGACTCCCTCAGCGACGCCGACGAACTGATAACAAGTAAGCCGAGTAGTTCGCTCCGCATTTTATCGGTTAAGTGAACACTGACAATTTCCGGGTAAATCACCTCCTGGCCATACTGGTCAAGCATGGGCACCAGAACTCCGTTTCGGCGCATATCCAGAACAATAGTCGCATAGGCAGAAAGCAAAAACTCGTTAGTGCGAAGACTGGTAACCCGCTGGTCGGCCGAACGGACCTTGACTTGGACCCAACGGCTTCTAAGGTCATTAACCAATAAACCAACCACCACAACCAAAACAAGAATTCCAAAAATTACCCCCAACCGCTTCATCACTCCATGCTACACTTACTCGCTGGCCATTTCAACTACAATATCAAACATTCCTTCTGCTTCAGCTTTCCAACTAATTGCTTTTTTTAACCAGAAAATATTATAGTTTGCATCTTTACTTGGGTACTCTCCAACTGTTGCTAAACCCGCTAATAACATAAGCCCAGAGCGCTCTCTTAAAACAATAGTACTGTGATTTTTCTGCTGTAAATTTTCGGGATCAGATAATACAAACCTCCAACCTGGATCTGAATCATAGTGAATTATTTGAAATGAACCATTTGACTTAGACCATAGAAATACACCAACATTATACCCAATAGTTTCTAAATCGCCTAAACGAAAAGGTATTTTATTTTCAAAATTAACATCTGATTCAAATTTATCGGCTGCTGTCCCCCCAAAAACTGGAGTAAATTCGAAGGGTTTATTAAAATCAACCCTTATCCCTTCCCATTCCACACGACTTCGCATCAATTCGCTTGACTCGTTTACATTAGGATCTGCAACCGGAACGGGGAATTCAATTACTCCATTATAATTAGGACCAAAAATAAGTTCTTTTATGGCTTTAATTGCCGCCAGTTGCCCGGAATCAGTGTTAAAATCAAAACTACGAGGCAATTCACTACGAAGCGGCCCTTTAGCCAAATTCAAAAATAGATGTTCAATTATAAGGCGGGTAGCTTTTTCATTTGGTTGAATTCTAATTTTAGTATCGTAATCTGTATTAACCGTCAATACAAACTGCCGGCCGCTTTCGTCTATATAGGTTGCCGCCCGGTCCATCCGGCCGTCAATTTCCAGAGCGATGATTTGCCCGTCGCTTAAAATTGCCTGGTATTCCTGGCCGCCAAAATCTACCGGCCCGACCACGGCGTTGGGATGTTCTGCCAGGTCAAACTTTAGCCTTTGCAACGCTCGTACCGCTGTCTCTTCCAGTGAAAATGTCGAGGTTGGCGAAGGCGTCTCTGTTGAATCGGGTGTAGATGGATTGGTAAGCGAGGGAATGGTGGTTTCGGTTGCGGGCAGAGTTGCTATGAGTGTCGCAGTGGGCGTCGGCGCGGCGCAGGCGGTGAGGATGGTCGTTGCCATTACAAGAAAAATTGGCTTTTGGAGCATGTAAAGCCTCCTGCACACTTCTTACTTGATGTTCTTGTCCGCCCAGAAGACCACGCCTGCCGCAAGTTTCAAGGCTTCGCGGTATTCGCTCTTCGTGATCTCTTCCACGACGCGCGGATCGGTCGGGTCTTCAGGCTTCATACAGCACGCGTCCCTGGCTGAGGGCGGTTTTCAGTATCGTCCCAGAGCGTTTGCCATATTCTTTCAAGTCGTTTTCCGTTGCAACCACAATGTCAACCGCGATACCTGTCCCATGTAAATTGCGGTAGATCTTCTGAGCGGTTCGTCTGCGATGAGCAGGCTCGCGCACTACGACCAGCACATCGAAATCGCTATCCCTGTTCATTTGTCCCTGCGCGGCGGAACCAAACAACAACACGCGCCGCGGTTTGACGCTATCCACGATCCGGCGTGTTACCTCCTTCAGAAGTTTTTGATTTGGAAGAGTCTTAATCGTCATAAAAATCTGTCTTTATTATACGTCAAACCTCCCCAAACCTCTTCCGATCCTCCTCGCACGGACACAACGCGCGCAGATAATGCCAGTTGTAGATCCCGTAATCGTGGCCGTCCTCCCAGACTAAGGTCAGCGCGTAGGAGCCGGTAGCGACCACGTTCGCCAGCCGCGTGGATGGCGACTCGACCATCTTCAGAGTGAACACCTCTGGGTTGGGTTCGGGCGTCATGTTCTGGTGTCCACCGCGGCATGAGGCGCACGGACACGCTGCGCGCAACAGGTCGAACGGATAGACGCTCGTGTGTCCGTCGTTCCATGTGATGGTGAGTTCGCGCTTGGTTTTGTTGGCTTTGATACCGGTCGGTTTTTCGTTCATTTCGTCTCGACTCCCCTCTCCCTTCGGGAGAGGGTTAGGGTGAGGGTGAATTCACGGGCAGAGAAACACATTTTCTACTTAATCTTTGTGAGAAGCATTGCTTTGCTTACTGGTGGTTTCGATACGCCCCGCAAGAGCACGCGGGGCTACTCAACCACCGAAGAATTCACGGCGAGGGAATATAACTCAAAAAGTCCGCCGCAGCCCAGCCAGCGCGCGTCTCGTCATAGGGCGCGACGAGGTACCACCACACAAACCCATCCAACGCGACGGGTCCGTCGCGCACGATGAACACCTCCGAGTCGAAGCCGAGGAAATCAGGGTCGCCGCTCAGTCCCGGCTCCGAGCGGACGCGAAGCCCTTCCCCGTCTGTGCCGCTGATCTGCACGTAGTTGCCGATGGCGACTCCGGTCGGGACGGGAGTCGGCGCAAAGGGGTCAATGGTCGCGGTGGGCGGCGCGTTCGAGGTGGCTGTCGAAGCGGGGATGATGGTCAGGTTCGCCGGGGCAAACCCCACGTCCGAGGGTTGAAGCGGGGAGGTGAATCCGATGGAGATGGCGGTGATGAGTAATAACAATCCCGCAAATGCGAGCGCGCCGAGAATCACCCATTTATTGAAAAGCTGCTGGATGTTCATGAGGCCTTCAACAATCGCATACCGTGCGGCGGCATGAGAAATTTCAGCGCGCCCCTTTTGACCTTGATCTCGACTTTTTGAGCGGAGCCGCGCGGCTCACCGTCGGTCTGGATCAAAAACGGCGAATCGGCTTCGACGCGCAGGGAGTTGAAGGTGATCTTGCGCGCCCCAGTGGAGTTGATATGTTTGCCCGTCATCATCTCATACGAGTGGCGGAGCACGTCGCCAAGATGACTGCCGCTGAACAACCACATATCGAGCAAACCGTCGTTGAGATATGCCTCGGGTGAAAGTTTCGACAAGCCGCCCAGATAATGCCGTATGTTCGTGGCAACCGCAACGATGTATTGCCCCTCCACTGCTTGGCCGTCTGCCCACAATCGTAGTTTCACGCCTTGCCATTGCGCGGCTTTCATCAGCGTCTGCGCTGTGTATTCGGGGAAGGCGAAGAATTTTTCGAAGCGCACGCGCGGCTCGATGGCGTGGATCGTCATCGCGTCGAGCCCAATGCCCGCCCACATCATGAACGAAACGTCGTTGCACATGCCCACGTCAATGGCGTGGCAAGGCGCTTCTGCAAGGATCGACGCGTTCCGCCTCAACGCCCAAAAGTTCGCCCACGTAAATGCGCGCAAGCCGAGTTCGATGCTCCACACGTTCGCCGTCCCCGCGGGCAGGACGCCGAGCGCGGTATCGGAATCGATCAAACCGTTGACGATGTTGCCGATGGTGCCGTCGCCGCCGACGGCAAAGACCGCTTCTTTCTTTTCGACGGCTGCCTGCTTCGCCAGTTGGACGGTGTGTTCTCCGCTTTTGGTCTCTGCCACATCGGTTTTCCACCCGGAAGCCTCGAGCGTTTTCAGGACCGATTTGATAAAGGGTTTGACCGGGAATCGTCCCGCCGCCGGGTTGTAGATGATGACCGCACTTCGCATGACGGGGAATTATACCCACCTCGCTGGAAATGTAAGCGAGCGCAAGGGGCAACCAGATAAGTAAACACGGAAACACGTACACACGTAGACACAGAATATACAGAAGCTGGTCTACTTGTGTACCTGTGTACTTGTATACTCGTTTGTCTCCGGCAATACCAGCGGTACGTCCAAAAACGGATGTTTGACCACCTGCACCGGCAGGCAATAGGCTTCGGCGATGAGTTCGGGTTGCAGCACTTCTTTTGGGTTCCCCATCGCCTTGATATTCCCCGCGACCATCAGCGCGATGCGGTCCGCGTAATGCGCGGCAAGATTTAGGTCGTGCAATGCGATCAACACCGCGAGATCATCCTTGTGCGCGAGTTCGGTGACCAACTCAAGCAGACCGACTTGATACTGCAGATCCAAATGCGCAGTAGGCTCATCAAGCAATAATATCGGCGTGGATTGACACAAAGCGCGCGCAAGCAGGACGCGTTGCTGTTCTCCACCGGAGAGTTCGCCCACGCGGCGATCCATAAATTGAAGCGCGCTCACGCGTTGCAAAGATTGCCGCGCGATCTGCTCATCTTTTTGCGAGGGTTGACCTAAAAATCCAAGATATGGTGTGCGACCAAGCAAAACCGTTTCCCACACCGTGAAGGCAGGCGGCAACGACACCGCTTGTGGAACCGTAGCGATGTATCTCGCGCGTTGAATGGGATTCAGAGACGAGAAGTCATCGCCATTCGTACGGACGCGACCCGAATAGGGAATCACACCGCTTGCGGCGCGGATGAGCGTGGACTTTCCCGCGCCGTTCGGTCCGATCAGCGCGAGGACTTCGCCGCTTTGCACATCAAATGAAACATCGTGCAGGATGCGGCGGGAGCCATACGAGGCAGAAAGGGTTTCGATTTTGAGCATAATATCCGGTTATATGAGCACGATAATCGTGACCTACGAAAACACCAAATACCAATATAACGCGATTTCGTTTGTGTCCGGGTTCAGCCCTTTGTACAAGTGCGTATCAAATCCGCGCAGCGTGAATCCAAGATTTTCATAGAACTTACATGCAGCGACATTCACATCCTGTGTTTCGAGCATGATGCCGGGAAGATTCTTCTCTTTCGCCCAGCGAACCGCTCTCTGCATCAGGGCGCGACCAACGCCATGCCGCCTGCATGCGGCATCAACAACAAAGTCGTTGATCCATGCAAACGCATTCCAATGCTTGCTGATTACGATCTGCCCTGCCAATAGACCGGCGGCGTAGGCAAAACAGACGACCCGATCTGGGTTGGAAAGATACGTCGAGTAATCTTTTTCCTCAAAGATATATCGTTTTTGATAGGGCACCACGCCAACCACTGAATATCTGAGAACGCCGTTCTCTGCGTGCAACACCAATCTGGAATCGACTGTGAAAGTGCCGTCACATTTGTTCGCGTCTTGAAGGGTATCTTTGTCCATTTCACGGATGGTGATGTTCATGACAACCTACTTGATGATCGTCGGGATGCCCGCCACCATGAAGACAACTTTCTCCGCTTCGCTCGCGAGACGCTGGTTTGCCCAGCCCAACCCGTCGCGGTAGACGCGTCCCATCTGATACGGCGGGACCAGTCCCAGCCCGACTTCGTTCGAAACGATGATCCAGTGTTGATTGGATACACGGATCGCTTTCAATAATTCATTCGTCTCTTTTTGAGCCGCCCGCAAGAACGTCGCTTCGTCCGCAATGTCGTCTTTTACGAACTGCATGAGTAGGTTTGTGAGGAGCAGGGTGATGCAATCGAGAATTATGACATCAGATTTTATCTCTTTTACACGTGATGCGATATCCAACGGAATTTCAACCGTCTGCCAGTGAGCGGGTCGCTCGGATTTGTGTTTTTCAACTCGCGCCGACATCTCTTCGTCAAGCACTTGCGCGGTTGCCAGGAACGTCACAGACTTGCCAGACTCTTCTGCGAGTTTCAATGCATAAGATGATTTTCCGCTCCGCGCGCCGCCAAGGATAAAGGTGATGTTCGCCATTGGTTTATGGGCTGCCAATCTCTGGTATCGTAAAAACGATCAATACCAGCATCTCGACCAGTGTTGTGACAGTTCCATAGATGTCGCCCGTCAAGCCGTGCAATAGCCGCATGGCATACAAAGCGACCAAGAAACCGATTACCGCCGCGCCGAGCATGAAAGCGAACCCCAGCCAGCCAAGTACAAGCCACGACGTAAGTCCCGCGATCGTGGTCGCGATCACAACTTCCCGAAATCGGAAATTACGTTTCATCTCGATTCCCAATCCCTCCTCGCGGACGTAAGGGAAGGAATAAATTACCAGCGGAGAAGCCCAACGCCCGAGCGTGGATGCGAGTATGACGGCGGCAAGCAGGTTCCTCGAGGAGGATAGCACGGCAAATTCAGTGAGCAAGACCAGGATTCCTGCCGCAGCACCGAATGCGCCTACACGCGAGTCTTTCATGATTTCGAGCCTGCGTTCAGGCGTGAATCCGCCGAAGAGACCATCACACGCATCCATGAATCCATCCAGATGAAATGCGCGGGTGAAGAGTATCCATGCAAAAAGAGTGAGTGCCGCGGCAACCGAATCAGGAAAGACAAATCGCGCCGCGTAATTCACTCCGTACAACGTCATACCGAGAACCACTCCCACCAAAGGGAACCATGCCACAGCGCGTCCCATCTCTTGTGAGGTGAACCTGCGCTGGATGACAGTTGGAAAGATTGTCAGAAATTGAAATGCGGCGATAATTGAAACCATTTTATTTTTATATACAAGAGGTTTGTGTCTAAGAATCCTTCTCTGAAACTCCTGCTTCGCCAAATGTTGCCATCTCGCTTAAAATTTTACAAGCCGCTTCTGCAATAGAAATGCCAAGAGCCGCGCCCGTGCCTTCGCCGAGTCTCATGTCCAATTCGAGCAAAGGTTTCAGCTTCAACCATTCCAACATCAGCGCGTGACCATTTTCTTTCGAACGATGCGCCGAGATCAAATAGCTTTTACATGCAGGCACAATCGTCACAGCGATCATCGCCGCCGCCGTGGAGATAAATCCATCCACCATCACCGGCGTATTCTTCGACGCTGCGCCGATCATCACGCCCGACAGTCCGCCGATCTCGAAGCCGCCAACTTTCGATAACACATCAAGTCCATCTTTCGCGTTTGGTTTGTTTACTTGCAGGCCCTTTTCAATTGCAGAAATTTTTCGTTTGAGTCCTTCGTCGTCCACACCCGTGCCGCGCCCCGCAATTTTTTCAGGCGGCAGGTTCATTAGCGCACATGCTATCGCGGCAGAAGGTGTCGTGTTGCCGATTCCCATATCGCCCGTGCCGATGATGTCCGCGCCTTTGGATATTTCTCCTAACGCGATTTCGATTCCGATTTGAACCGATTCCTCCGCCTGTGCACGCGTCATGGCGGGACCTTCAGCCAGATTCTTCGTCCCCGAAGCGACTCTACGTTCGATAAGTGCAGGTCTCGATACGCCTTCGGCTACTCGACCAGCGATTCCCATATCCACAACAACCACCCTCGCACCGACATGACGAGCCAGCACATTGATCGCCGCGCCGCCGTGTAGAAAATTCAACACCATTTGCGAAGTCACTTCCTGTGGATAAGCGCTGACTCCTTCGGCAACCACGCCATGGTCACCCGCCATGACGATGATGACTTTAACTTTGAGTGACGGAGAAGGATTTCTTTGAATCCCAGCCAGTTGAATCGATAACTCTTCCAAACGACCCAAACTGCTCGTAGGCTTAGTGAGCATATTTTGACGTTCGCGCGCGGCTTGCATTGCGATTTGATCGAGATGTGAAATGGGCGGAATATTCAATATCATTAGAAGTCCACCCCTGCCTGTGCCAGCATCCCTTTTTGAAACGGGTGCTTGACTTCGACCATCTCCGTCACCAGATCGGCATACTCGATCAATGCTTGCGGCGCGTCGCGGCCCGTGATGGCGAGGTGCATGTCTTTAGGTTTGTTGGCTTCGAGCCATTCAAGGACTTCGTCTGTGTTCAGCCATTCGAAGTGAAGAGCATAGGTAAATTCATCCAAAACGACCAGATCATACGTACCACTGGTGATCTTTTCTTTTGCGACCTCCCAGCCATCTATGGCGCGGGCAATCGTTTCATCCATATCCTTGGATGTCCAGGTGAAGCCGTCGCCTTTGGCAAACCAATCAATGCCGAGTTTCTTCGCGGCTTTGATCTCGCCCCATTGACCCGTCTCTGCCTTGATGAATTGAACAACACAAATACGAAAACCGCGTCCCCACGAACGCAACACCATGCCAAATGCAGACGTGCTTTTACCCTTTCCATTCCCTGTGTTGACGATGACCAGTCCGTGTTTTACTTTTTTACTCATTACCATAATCCTTGTGTTTTTGATCGTCTCAACACCCATAAGAAGAATGGCGCGCCTGCCAGCGCGGTGACAATGCCCACCGGCAATTCCTGCGGCGCGAGCACAACGCGCGCAATCACATCCGAGACCAACAACAGGGTCGCGCCGCTGAGGATGGATAAAGGGAGAAGCCGTTTGTAATCGGCACCAAACCACAGCCGCGAAAGATGCGGGACGACGAGTCCGATGAATCCGATAATTCCTGAGAAAGCAACCGCCGCGGCAGTCGCCAACGAAGCGGAAATCAAAATGATCCGCTTGACGCGCACGACGTCCAAGCCAAGTTGCTGCGCTTGCTCATCGCCGAATTGAAGCAGGTTCAGCGCGTGTCCACTGAACACCAACACACCAAGTCCGATGAGCAGATAGGGCAGCATCGCGAGTGTGAATGTCCAACCCAGTTGTATCGAGCCGCCCATCAGCCAACTCATGGCGCGGCGTAGTTCCCCGTCCGATTGCAACATGAGGAAGGACATCAACGAAGTTGCAAACGCCGAGACCGCCACCCCCGCCAGAATTAGATTCGTAACAGGGGTGGTCTGCCCCACGCGCGCCAGAAAGTAGACAACCGCCACTGTCAGCAGCGCCGCGAAAAACGCCGACAGCGGGATTGCCATCAACCCCCAAAATGTGTAGGGCCACTGAACAGACATGGCGAGCACCGCGCCCAAACCCGCGCCTGACGCAATGCCGATGAGAAACGGGTCAGCCAGTGGATTGCGGAACAAGCCTTGATACGCCGCCCCGCTCCCGCCCAGCGCCATACCCGTCAGCGCGATCAGCACCGTACGCGGCAGGCGAATCTTCCACAAAATGGAATTTGCCAGATCCGAGCCGCGACCCGTAAGTGAATTCAATAATTCGGCGGGAGAAAGAAACACTGAGCCGATCCCCAAGCTCAGAAGCAGAGCGAGCAAAAGAAAAATGAACGCGGGAAGAAACGGGAAACGGCGCATACTTGTTGAAGGGGCACAGCAATACCCAAACAGATTACAAGGACATAATGTATTGCTGTGCTCCTACTCGCTATTGAGTTGGCACTAGCTCGGGATGAAGTATCTTCAGCAGTTCCTCCAAGCCATCCACCAGTCGCGGACCCGGGCGGCTGGCAAGATTATCATCGAAGGGAATGACGTGCCCGTCCTGAACAGCAGTCAAATCACTCCAGCCGGCGCGCTCACCAATCGATTCGACCGTCACGCCGAACGCTGCGTCGCCCAAAATGATGAAGTCCGGATTCTGCGCGACGATCTCCTCCACGCTGATCTGTGCATACTGATCGCTTAACACACCGCCGATGTTCACGCCGCCCGCCATCGTGATCATTGTATCCATGAACGTGCCGGGACCGGTCGTCCACGGCTTGGCAGGATCGGTTCCGTCAATCTCGTAGAAGACCGTGGGCCTTTCTGTGACGTTTCCAACAGCCTCTGTGACGGCATCTACACGTGCCGATAATGACTCTGCCAACTCGTCCGCTTCTTCTTCGTGACCTGTCAACTGCCCCACCAATCTGACCTGATCATACAGTTCGGCAAATGTAAGCGGATTATTCAGGTAATAGACGGTGATTCCCAGATCCTCGAGCGATTTGACCTGTTCGGGCGTGTTGATTTCAGCGGCGAGCACAAGGTCAGGTTCAAGCGCGAGAATCGCTTCGGTGTTCAAATCACCGAACGTGGAACCGATGCTTGCCACGTTAAGCGCTTCGGCAGGGTAATCCGAAAAGTCATCGCGGCCAACGACCTGTGAACCAGCGCCGACCGCAAAGAGAACTTCCGTGAGCGAGGGTGCGAGCGTAATCACTCGTTGCGCAGGTCCATCGAGTTTTACTTCGCGTCCAAGCCCGTCAGTGAAGGTCAAATCTCCCGCGGGCAGAGCGGAGGTACAGGCGGTGAGAAGCAGTAAAAAGAATAGAGTTATCTTAATAGTCTTGCTTAACATATTGTTTCTCCTATCGTTGTATTGAAATGAAAATCCCCTGCCAAGGACAGGGGAGATAGAGGGTCGCTACGTCAGCAGTCCTCCACCTCCTTTCCGCGAGAGTGTGGTGAACCGACCAGAGCGGGCGACCTGACTTGTTAGCGAAGCTAACTCACAGTTGCGCGACAGTGTTGGAATTTCACCAACTTCGCCGCTGGCTGATCGTATTTCGTTTAAGACACGATTGTATGCACCTTGCGGGTGTTCGTCAAGAGAACAATCGTCAGCAGAATGGTTGAGATAAGAAGCGTGAAGTTGCCGTCTCTGCCCAGGAGAGCAAGACCGAACCACGGGAGGAGAAAAGCAATCGCGATCGCGAGCCAATCCATTCGCGAACGAGCGGTTCCAGCGAGTATGAATAACGGGATGACTGCAAATGCGAAATCGTAATTCTGCAAATACGAGTTGACAAGCAGTGCTACACATGTGCATAACGCGACCAGCAGACCTTCCGTCAGGTACAAGAATCGTCGAGTCAGCACAACTGCAAACCCGATCAACAATGTAAGAGATACAAGGAAGGCTTGATCGAACCCGAAGCCGGCGAGGCGGGCAATCGTCAATGGCAGGCTTACACACAGATTACATTCTGAAACGCCTTTGAACGCGAACAACGATTCTGGGTAACTTAGGATCCAATTCCCATCGGCGAGAAAGCCTAGCACAAACAGAACTATGCCGGCGATCGTCGTGTATAAGAACGCGCGGCGACCAAAGTCATCGCGGCGAAGCAGAAGGTGAATAGCAACCGCCAGCAAGACCAAGATCCCCACATGCGGCTTGAACGTGACGAACGCCATGCCTAACGCAACCATCCATGTGGTCTGGTGCCGAAGCGTGTAAACGAGCATCGCCATTCCTAAAATCGTCGGGAAGACATACTGTCCTACGATCAACGCGCCGAAGATCGGAAAGAACAACGGCGCGGCAATGAACGAATACAAGCGTGTGCGCGGAGTCCAACCATCCGTCACCAACCAGACGGACAAAAGCAACATTGTCAGATTGAGCAAGAACCAAACGCGCACCGCGACTTCCACCGGAAGCAGAGCCAGCGGAAGCGTCGCCAACGCGAACCATGGCGGATAGGGGAACGGCAGGACGAACACTCGCTCCACCGCAACGCCGAGGTCGCCTGCGACCATTTGCTCCTGCGCGGCGCGGTCGTACAACGCGATGCCGCGCAGGATTCCCTGATTTGCGCGATAGAGGACTTGAAAGTCATGAAAAGGATCAAGTGGGATAGGCAGGAACCATGCCATTACAAGAATCACACCGGCGATAATGACGACCAAAAGCAAAATGAACATCATGCGGTTTGAAAGCATGGTTCAATTGTATCCTCCGCCAGGGATTCCATGCTATGATGCAAAATACCATGCAGGCTGAAAGTCCCACACCGTCCAGTCGTTTGCAGGCATTGGCTACGAACCTGCCTCTGGTTTGGGTCTCACTCGCCTTTCTTGCGGGGATCGTATTCGCCAGTTTGGTTGCTCTGCCGCTTTTGGCTTGGATCGCAATTTTCGTTTTTTCGATTCTTCTCGCAATTGCCGTCCGGGCTCTTTCAAAGCGAATCGCCCCTCTTTCTTCTTTCCTCTTTCCTTTTGCATTGCTCCCCGCTCTCCTGCTCGGAGGGACGCGCTACCAACTCTCCATCCCAAACTTCGACGCGTTCCACATCGCCTTCTACAATGACCGTGATTACGATCTGCTGATCACTGGTTATTTGGTCGAACCGCCGGATTACCGCGATTCGTACACGAACCTCCGCCTCAACGTAACGAACGTGGATACCGGTGACAGAAATCTCGAAGCTAATGGCTTGCTCCTCGCCCGCGTGGATGCCAACCAAACGTTTCATTACGGAGACATCGTCCGCCTGCGTGGAAAATTGAAGACGCCGCCTGAAAACGAGGACTTCTCGTACCGTGATTATCTCGCCGCGCAACACATTCACTCGTATATGTCATCGGCGGAGGTCACAGTGCTTCCGGGCAGAGGCGGGAATTTACTCTCCGCCGCGCTGTACGCGCTGAAAGAGAAATCTCTCGCCAACATCTACAGAGTTTTCCCTGACCCCGAATCATCACTACTTGCCGGCATCCTCCTCGGCGTGGATACGGGTCTGACCAAGGAACTGCAACAAGCCTTCAAAGACACCGGCACCGCGCACATCATCGCGATTTCAGGTTTCAACATTAGCATCATCGCCGGTTTGTTCGTCACGCTGTTCAGCCGCTTCTTCGGTCCGCGTTGGGGCGCATTGCTGGCAGTCTTCGGCATCGTGTTCTATACCGTGCTCGTCGGTGGCGACGCGGCTGTGGTGCGCGCCGCGATCATGGGGACTCTCGCCCTGTTTGCAAGGCAGATCGGCCGCCGTCAATTCGCCATCAATACCTTGCTTGCCGTTGCAATGTTCATGTGTTTGTGGAATCCGCGCTATGTTTGGGATGTCGGTTTTCAGTTATCATTCTTTGCAACGCTTGGTCTCATCCTCTACGCCGAGCCATTCTCGCAGTTCGCCGCGAATCTCCTGAACCGCATCGCTTCACCGACGACCGTCGAATGGCTCATCCGTCCGCTATCTGACTTCATCCTGCTCACGTTTGCCGCTCAACTTACCACCATTCCGATCATGGCATATCACTTCCAACGCATCTCGCTCGTCTCTTTCATCGCCAACCCGTTCATCCTGCCGGCGCAACCGGCGGTTATGATCCTTGGCGGCATCGCGGTCTTCCTCAGCCTTCTTTGGATTCCGCTCGGTCAGCTCGCGGCGTGGGTTGCTCTGCCTTTCGTGGCGTACACCATCCGCATCGTTGAGTTGTTCGACCGGGTGCCGCATGGGACTCTCTTCCTCGGTGATTTCTCCATCGGATTCGTTGTCCTCTTTTACGTGGCGCTTCTCGCTGTGACGTTCGGCGGGTCCAAACTTGGGGGGTGGATTCAAGTCGCCAGGGAGCGCGCAGGCACCATCGGCGCGGGAAGCGCAGTGCTCGTCTTATCGCTTGCGCTGCTGTTGATCTCGCGCGCCGCGTCTGCATTCCCAGACCGACTTCTGCACGTCACTTTTTTGGATGTCGGCTCAGCGGACGCGGTGCTCATCAAGACGCCGTCGGGGAAGTCGGTGCTAATTAATGGTGGACCGAGTACGTCGATTCTCTCGGATGAGTTAGGCAGGCGACTTTCCACATTTGACCGCAGCTTGGACTGGCTGGTGATCGCCTCCTCGGAGGAAGATCAAGTTGCCGCACTGCCGCGCGTGATCGAGCGCTATCCACCCAAAAGTGTGCTGTGGAGCGGAAACGAACAAGGCTCGTTTTCTTCCCGCGTGCTGGATGAATATTTGACATTGCAGGCGATCCCGGTAACAACCGCTGAAACGGATCAGACGCTCGACCTCGGTGACAGCGCAACCCTGCGCGTGCTCTCTACTGGCTCACGCGGTTCTGTGTTATTAATTGAATGGAAGAACTTCCGCGCGCTGTTCCCGGTTGGCATGAGTTTCGAAGCGCTCGATGAATTGCGGAATGGCGCGAGCGTTGGACCCGTCAGTGTGTTGTCGCTTGCCGATTCGGGCTACGCGCCGTCCAACCCGTCCAGTTGGATTGCTAATCTCAACCCCGAACTGATCATCCTGAGCGTCGCGGCCGGCGACCTAGACGGAATGCCCGATGGCGAGACGCTCGAAACGATCAAAGACTATTCGCTGTTGCGTACCGACCAGAACGGCTGGATCGAAATCACCACGAACGGGGAACAGATGTGGGTGAATGTGGAGAGAAATCAGGAATAAGAGTCTTAGCCACGGAGCTCTCTGTGGCGAGGAGAGTGAGACATGAGCGAACTAAAGATTACCGCGTCGCCAGTTCAGGGTGATGTATCGGTCACCATCCTTCACCTCGAAGGCAAATTCGACCGCATGACGTCCAATCAAGTGCTTGACCGCGCCCGACAGGCATACGAAGACGGCGCGCGGCACCTGCTGCTCGATCTGAGCGGCGTGGAGATGCTCACCAGTTCGGGTCTCATCGCCATCCAATCCATCTTCAAGTTGTTCACGCCCAAAAGCGACCGTGAATTGATGCACAATGCGAAGGAACAATACAAATCCCCATACGTGAAGCTCGTCTGCCCCGACCCGAAGATCTATTATGTGCTGAACATCGCCGGCTTTTTGCAAAACCTGTTGATCTACAACAACCTGCAGGAGGCGATCAACTCATTCTCGAGTTGAGTTCAGCGCGCTCACGAAAGCATCCACCATTTTCTCGATATTGATCTCGTCTCTCACGATACGAAATGATTCTTCCCCCATCCTTCGCAGGCGCGCTACATCTGATAGCGCGTTTTTCAGTGTGTCAAGCAGCGCGTCGAAATCATCAGGCGGAACCTGCCATCCGTTCCCCTCTCGCACCAGATCGTCCTGCGTGCCATCCCCTTGCGCCACGATGACGGGAAGTCCATAACACATCGCCTCCTGCACAGCCAGCCCACCAGTTCCCGGCAGGACGAATAGGTCTGCCTCTTCAAAGTAGGTTTTCAACTCCTCGCCATGTTTAGCCCCCGCAAACTCGGCGAAGGGGAAAATCTGCGCGGCAAGCGATTCGAGCGCGTCACGTTCCGGTCCGTCACCGACGATGACCAATCTCACGTTTTGAATCTCCGCGCAAGCGCCCAGCAAGAGATCCACATTTTTGCGGAATTGCAGGCGTCCCACAAAAAGGATGCAAGGCTTTTCATTAAACGTCCTTGGACGATCAGGCATTTGCCAAGTGGGAGAAGGAGAAACGGAATTGTGCGCGACAAAAATCCGATCGAGCGGAAAACCCAAGTCGGCATATTCGTCCGCGCCGCGCTGGCTGTAGGCGATCATCGCATCGAATTGTCCGAGGAAACGTTCCCTCACGCCTACACCTCTCCCTTTGGGAGAGGGAAAACCCAAGCCCCAGCCTATGACAGGTTTGTTTTGTTGGTGCATCCACTTCACCGCAGAAGAAGTTGAAAGGTAACGAGGGTTGGCTTCCACGATCAGCGCGTCGGGGTTCCACTCTCTAAGCCAGTCGAGTAAACCTTGTTGATAGCACAGGTAAAACGAACCGCCAAAGAGATGGATGTTCTTACCCATCCGATAGTTTGCGACATTCAGTCTTTCTGTACTCGTAATCCCTTCGCTCGCACGCGGCAACCCAGCGAACAGACTCATCCCTCCGTCACATGCGGAGGCGAGCATATCAAAGAACGGCGCGCGATACACGGGAAGAACCCGTTGTTGCAGGGCGAGCCTGCCGGCGAAACGATTCATGCGGAGATGTGCGGTGCCTGCCACGCCGGCGATTTGTGCACATGGACGACTTTCCATGCGCCATTGAGTTTCACCATCACGCGGCTTTCATTGTGCGAAGCCACTTTCACACTATCGGCAGATGCCGTGCTAATCAGCAGTGTGTAACTGGCAATCGCGGTGTCGCCATAGTTTTGAATATGTAGATTCGATAGATCGAACCGCGTTGTAGATTTTCCCTTTCCCTGCGCGCCGAATACAATACCTCTTTCCGCGTTGGAGTTCATCATGAATTCGTGGAAAGGGAGCCCGTCAATGCGATGTGGGGTGATCCACCATTCGTAGAGAGTCAAATCCTCGGCCGTGGTTTCATTGTACGTTTTGGTATCGTTCTCTTGAATTGATTGCAAATGTTTTTTCAGAAAGGCGATAAATTCATCGTTCATCATGTTTCCTCGTTATTTCCGTAACAGGCGGGCATGCTTTGCCCTGCACACTAATCCAACAACACTTTCAAATACTCGTCCGTCATTTTCTCCAATCCAAACGTGGACTCTGCTCTCTGGCGCGCGGATTTACGAACCCGCTCATTGTCACGCAATACTTCCTCCGCCGCTTCAACCAGCGACGGAATGTCTGGTTTCTCCAACCTCCACGGATTCGCATTGTAGGCAACGAGCCTGCCCGCATCTCCCTGCGCCAGTTCGGAAAGTGAGCCGGTATCAAAGCCGATCACCGGCAGGCCGCAAGCCATCGCTTCGATGACAGAATTCGGGCATGGCGGATTCACTTCCGCGGAAAACAGAAGATGCGATGAACGCATCAGCCACGGAATCTGCTCGCGGGGGATGGCATCCAGCAACCGGGTACGAAACAAGGTCTGATGTTCCAATTTGTTGCGGGTGCGCCGGTCAACCTGACCTGCAACACACAATTCGATCTTGAATTTTTTAGATAAATGAGCGGCAAGTTCCATAGCGTGAAATAGACCAGAGTTCAGCGCACCAGTGAGACTGCCCTCGACAATCAACAAACGATGATGACCGGAGGGACGTTCGTGCAAGCCGTTAGGGGTATATTGCTCCAAATCAACTCCGTTGAGAATCACAGAAGATGGAACGTGCGTTGCGCCGTACCAGTCCTCCCACCATCGTTTGACAAATTGACTTTGATAAATGACATGAGTCGCTATCTTTCGGCGTATGAATGAAAGATTCCAGTTGCCGTAGATCGCGCGAAGTGTGTAACGCAAACCAGCCCAGCGCAGGCGATGCACCCAATTGACTCCATCGAGGCGTTGGACGATTCGGCGTCCCTGCGAACGCGCTCTCCGCAACGGAAGCAGGCTCTTCGTCCCGGCAAGAACGAGTACGGCGTCTGACGATTCGTTCAGATCGTTTGTCACATCGACGCCGCGGGCGCGCAGTCCCTGCTCGAACTTGAGCCGGAAGGACGTCACGCCGCCAAGCCCCTCCACGCGAGGGAAAATGCAAATGCAAGGCATGAGAGTATTATAGCGTTACCATCGTCATTGCGAGGAGGGGCTCGCCCGACGAAGCAATCTCCGTCCTTGTGTTGGAGATTGCTTCGTCGCAACAAACGCTCCTCGCAATGACGGGTAGGAGATTCTGTGGTTAAATTGCCGTATGGAAAAGCCCGACGTTGAATTTGTTTCCTTTTTGAAATCCCACCCAACGTATCCGAGCACACGTGTTATGGACGATCTGCGCGCTACCGAGTATGCGCGGCTCGACCTCGGCGGACATGTATATCTCGATTACACCGGCGGCGGGTTATATGCCGAATCACAATTGAGGCGTCACACCAAATTGCTTGCCGAGCACGTCTTCGGCAACCCGCATTCAGCCAACCCGACATCGCTCGCCGCAACGCAACTTGTGGAGCACGCGCGCGAATATGTATTGCACTTCTTCAACGCCGACCCCAATGAGTATCTGGCGATCTTCACCCCCAATGCGAGCGGCGCACTGAAACTCGTGGGCGAGTCGTATCCATTCGCCAAGGGACGTTACCTGCTCACCTTCGACAATCACAACTCGGTGAATGGGATCCGTGAATTCGCCCACGCGCGCGGCGCAACTGTGACGTATATCCCAGTCGCGTTGCCGGACATGCGCGCGGACGAATCGGGGCTCCTCCGCGAGCTGGCTCAGCCATCGAAGGACGGACACAACCTTTTTGCCTATCCCGCGCAATCCAATTTTTCGTCTGTACAGCATCCGCTTGAATGGATCGAGGATGCGCACAAACACGGCTGGGATGTCCTGCTCGACGCCGCAGCGTTCGTGCCAACGAGTCGACTCGATTTGAGCAAGGTCAAACCTGATTTTGTCCCGGTCTCGTTTTATAAGATGTTCGGTTATCCCACCGGGTTGGGCGCGTTGATCGCGCGGAAATCCGCGTTGTCAAAATTGCACCGTCCGTGGTTTGCGGGCGGGACGATCACCGTCGCATCTGTGATGGGCGACAAATTTTACATGGCAGATGGTTCGTCGGCGTTTGAGGATGGGACACTTGATTACCTCAACATCCCCGCGATCAAGATCGGGCTCAAACATATCGAATCCATCGGCTACGATGTGATCCACGAACGTGTGCAATGTCTTACAGGATGGTTATTGCAGAACCTCACCGCGTTGAAACACAATAGCGGGGCAGACCTCGTCCGAGTGTACGGACCAACCTCCACGGAGGGAAGAGGCGGCGCGGTCACGGTCAATTTTTACGATCAGGATGGGAACGTCTACGACCACCGATATGTTGAGTCGAGGGCGAACGAAGTCGGTATCTCGTTGCGGACCGGCTGTTTTTGCAACCCCGGTGCAGGCGAGGTCGCGCTCGGCGTCTCACGTGTGGAACTCGATGTGTGCTTTACCCAGCCGGGCCACGAAGACCGGCTTTCACAGGATGATTTCCGCATGTGTTTCGACGGGAAATCCATAGGAGCGGTGCGAATCTCCATCGGCATGGTCACCAATTTCGAAGATGTGCAAAAATTCCTGTCCTTTGCGAAAAGCCTACTCGCATGACAAGGGAACACCAAATTCCAATGCTCCTCTTACACCCCAAGCCTTGACTCTCCTTCCTTAACACGTATAATAACTCTCGTTGGATGTAAAAAACGAGTAATTTTTAGCAAGCGCTTCAGAAAATGGTCTGGAAGCGCTTGCCTTTGTTTGTCTCTCGTACCAGCCGACTATACGCTATACAGAGACAGTCGAACTCCTTACCTTCTTCTCAGGAGAGAACACGTGGAAACCAAGGGACTGACCGCACTCCGTATCAGCCTTGCCTCGCCCCAGACGATCATGTCCTGGTCGTACGGTGAGGTGCTGAAGCCCGAAACCATCAACTACCGCCGCCTCCGCCCCGAAAAGGATGGCTTGTTCTGCGAAGCCATTTTCGGACCCCAGCGCGACTGGCAATGCTACTGCGGTAAATACAAAAACCCCCGTTATAAAGGAATCGTTTGTGACAAATGCGGCGTGGAAGTGACGCGTGCCGCCGTCCGCCGCGAGAGGATGGGGCACATTGCCCTGGCAACACCGGTTGCGCACATTTGGTACACCCGACGCATCCCCTCCTACCTCGGCATGTTGCTGGATATTTCACGCCGCAACCTCGACCGTGTGCTTTATTTCGCCCAGTACATCGTCACCTACGTAGACGAAGAAGCGCGCAACAAGGCGCTCAAGCGCATCGAGGATGAAATTTCGGATACCGAGCGCGAACAGGCGGCTGGTGTCAACACCAAGATCGCCGAGATCAAGACCAAGCGCGATCACACACTGTCTGAGATCAACCAGAAACGTACAAATCTCGAGCAGGGCTACGATGAGGTTATCGCAGAGAAGGTTGACCCTGTCATCAAAGAAGGTCAGAAGCTCGAAAAACTCTTACAGGGACAGATGGGCGAACACGCCAAGAAGGCTGTGGTCTTCGAGTTGACCGGCGAAAAGATTCTCGACAACGGCGACAAGGTCGCCGCCAAGCACATCACACAAGTGCAGAAGATCGTCCAGAAGAAACTCGAAACGCTGGAAAACGAGTTGAAGGACCAGCGCGCAAAGGAACTGGAAGACCTCAAGATGGAAGCAGGTCGCGTCAAGGCGGATGCCGACTTGAAGATGGAGGGTCTGCGCTCACAACTCGAGGAGCAGACCACGGTTTCATCGAATCAATCCTCGCGTCAGCGCGATGAACTCCTTGAACTGCGCCCGTTCACCTTCCTGAGCGAGATCCGCTACCGCGAGCTCAAGCAACGCTGGGGACAAGTCTTCCGCGCAGATATGGGCGCCGAGGCATTCTACGATGTGCTCGGACGTCTCGATCTCGATAAACTCGCGGAAGAACTCTGGCACGAGGTAAAGACCACAAAGTCGAAGCAGAAGCGGAAGAAGGCGACCACGCGTTTGAAGGTTGTCGAGGCATTCAAGCGTTCCGGGAATCGTCCCGAGTGGATGATCCTCACCATCCTGCCGGTCATTCCGCCCGACTTGCGCCCGATGGTGCAGTTAGATGGCGGACGCTTCGCGACATCGGACTTGAACGACCTGTATCGCCGCGTGATCAACCGCAACAACCGCTTGAAGAGATTGCTCGAACTCGGCGCACCGGACGTCATCATCCGCAACGAGAAGCGCATGTTGCAGGAAGCGGTGGACAGCCTCATTGACAATTCACAGCGCGGCAAGGCGCTTTCACGCCGCGGACGGCGCGAACTCAAATCGCTCAGTGATATGTTGAAAGGCAAGAAAGGTCGCTTCCGACGCAACCTGTTGGGCAAGCGCGTGGACTACTCCGGGCGTTCCGTGATCGTCGTGGGTCCACAACTCAAACTCTATCAATGCGGACTTCCCAAGAGCATGGCGCTTGAACTCTATCGTCCGTTCGTGATCGCGCGTCTCGTGCAAAACAACTACGCTGCGAATGTGAAAGGCGCGCGTCGCTTGATCGAACGCAACCGCCCCGAAGTGTGGGAAGCGCTCGAAGGTGTCATCGGCGAACGCCCGGTGTTGTTGAACCGCGCGCCTACGTTGCATCGGCTCGGCATTCAGGCATTCGAACCGATTCTAATCGAAGGTTCGGCGATCCAATTGCATCCGCTTGTCACCACCGCGTTCAACGCAGATTTCGACGGCGACCAGATGGCTGTGCACGTTCCGCTCTCTCAGAAGGCAGTGAAGGAAGCGCGCGACTTGATGCTCGCCTCCAAGAACCTGCTCAAGCCTGCCGACGGCGAACCGATCATCTCGCCCTCGAAGGATATGGTGCTCGGCGTGTACTACCTCACCATGCCGCAGAAGGCGAAACACAAAGGCGATGGCCGAGCCTTCGCTGATATGGACGAAGTGGAGATGGCATACGCGCTCGATCAAGTGGAGGTCCACTCCGAGATCAAACTGCGCACAATGACCTGGTACAACGACAAGGGCGACCGGCTCAGCGAACCCGAGACGCGTCTCATCAACACGACGGTTGGCCGCGTCATCTTCAACCGCATCCTCCCGCCGGAAGTACAGTTCGTCAATGAAAAGCTGGACAAAGGCGGCGTAAAAGACCTGATCGCGGAAGTCTACGAGATTTGCGGGCAGGAAAAAACCACCGACGTTGCCGACAACATCAAAACGCTCGGTTTCGAATATGCGATGAGATCCGGCACCACGCTTGCGGTTGCAGATATTTCCATCCCGCCGGAACGCAAGGGCATCATCGAAGACGCCCTCAAGCAGATCGAACTCGTGCAACGCGACTTCCGCCGCGGCTTGCTCACCGAGCAGGAAAAGAACGAACGCGAGATCGAAGTCTGGCAGGGCACAACTGACAAGGTCGCCGACGCGGTCAAGAAGCACATGGACCCGGATGGCAACCTCTCGACCATGGCATCCTCCGGCGCTACCAAAGGCGGATTCTCCACCATCAGTCAGTTGGCGGGCATGCGCGGTCTGATGGCTGACCCGTCTGGGCGCATCATCCCAATGCCGATCCGTTCCAACTTCCGCGAAGGACTCACGGCGCAGGAATACTTCATCTCGACGCACGGCGCGCGCAAAGGTTTGGCAGATACGGCGCTTCGTACAGCCGATGCCGGTTACCTCACGCGCCGCCTCGTGGACATCGCGCAGGACATCATCATCAACGAACACGACTGTGAGACGCACGACGGCGTGTACATTCGTCGCAAGGACGATGTGGCAGGTCAATCGCTCAGCAGTCGCTTGTATAGCCGCCTGCTTGCCGAACAGGTCATTGACCCGAAGACCGGCGAAGTGATCGGCGAGTACAACGATGTCATCAATCAGGAACTGGCGCGCAAGATCGCCGCCTCCGGTGTGGAGCAAGTCAAGGTCCGCTCGGCGTTGACGTGCGAGTTGCAACACGGCATCTGCGCCAAATGCTACGGCCTCGATCTGGGTCGCGGAACAATGGTTGACCTGGGTTCTGCGGTCGGCATCGTCGCCGCACAATCCATCGGCGAGCCCGGCACACAACTCACGTTGCGCACCTTCCACACGGGCGGCGTCGCGGCCGGCGGAGCAGACATCACCACCGGTCTGCCGCGCGTGGAGGAATTGTTCGAAGCGCGCAAACAGCCGAAGGGTGAAGCCGTCGTCGCGGAGATCAGCGGCACGGTGCGCATCAACCAATCCGAGAAATACGCCGACCTGCGCGAAGTGATCATCGAGCACAGCGAACTCGTCAGCGACGAATACAGCCTCCCCGAGGAGTGGAAGTTCAACGTCAAGGATGAGGCGGAAGTGAAAGCCGGCGATGTGCTCGCCACGCTGGACGATGCAAAGATCGTCGCCCAGCACGCCGGGCGCGTCCGAGTCGAAAAGAAGGAACGCAAGGTTGTCGTCTCGTACGACCAGAGCGAGGAAAAATCCTACGAAATTCCCACCACCTCGCGCCTGCTGGTGAAGAACGGCGAAAAGATCGAAGCGGGTCGCCCGATCACCGAGGGCTCGCTCAACCCGCACCGCGTGTTGAAGATTCAGGGACGCGAAGCCTGCGAAATGTACCTGATGACCGAAGTGCAGAAGGTGTACCGCTCGCAAGGACAGAACATTCACGATAAACACTTCGAGGTCATCATCCGCAAGATGATGAGCAAGGTGCAGATCACGCGCCCCGGCGATACCAAATTCCTGCCCGGCGACGCGGTGGACCGCCTCGAACTTCGCAAGTTGAACGAGGGATTGCTTGCTGAAGGCAAGCAGACCGCGAAGTTCTCCGAAGTGTTGCTCGGCGTCACGAAAGCGTCGCTCAGCACCGACTCGTTCCTCTCCGCCTCCTCGTTCCAGCACACGATCAAAGTGCTGGCGGGCGCGGCGATCGGTTCCACCAGCGACCCCCTCCGCGGCTTGAAGGAAAACGTGATCATCGGCAAGTTGATCCCCGCCGGAACCGGTTTCCTCAAGGAAGAGCCGGTGCAAGCCGAGAGCGAGCCCGAAACGGACGCGGCGGAATCAACGGAAGTTTCGCCGGACGCATCCGCGGCTGACTGATCGAATCAACAAAGACCCCCTAGGGGCACAGCGACGCTGTGCCCCTAGATTTTTTATGCCATACAAACGCGTTTCCAAGAAACCAGAGGGGCAACCCACACGCGGGAAGACCGCATCGAACCGTCTTCGACGGGTGGACAATTTCATCCTGCTCTACGAACCTTCGTTTCTCACGCGGACGGACGGCTGTTTCGCCGACGCGTTGTTCGTTGACCTTGGATACGGCTTCGACGCGCGCACCACGCTCGAATCCGCGTCGCGCTTTCGGCGCGTGAACCCAAACCTTAAGATTCTCGGCGTGGAAATTGACACGGAACGCGTCGAAGCCGCGCTTCCCTTTGCAGACGACAAGACATTTTTTCGTTTGGGCGGATTCAATTTACCGATGCAAGAAGGCGAGCACGTGCGCTTGATCCGCGCCTTCAACGTGTTGCGACAATACGAAGAAAAGGAATTTACCCCTGCTTACGAACGACTCGCGCAATATGTTCTGCCCGGCGGGTTGATGATCGAAGGGACATCCACGCCATTTGGTCAAGTGTGGGCAGCAAATCTGGCGCGCAAAATGGAAAATGAAAAGTGGGAAATGGAAGCGCTCGTGTTCAGCACAAACTTCCACGTTGGCTTCGACGTGGAGGAATTTCAGACGATCCTGCCGAAGAATCTAATTCATCGCGTTGTAGGAGGCGAGCCGATCTACGATTTCTTCGAGGCGTGGAGGAAGTCTGTGAAAGAGACATCACATGCAAAAACGTTCGGGGCAAAACAATGGTTCGCCTCCTCCGCCGAGTCTATGGCGGGGAAGGGATATAGAATCAATTTACAGAGAAAATTCGTATCCAGGGGATATTTGGTTTGGCAACTCGACTGAATCGCGATTGGTATTATCATTGGGGTTAAACCAAAGGATTCTCACGATGAAAAGATCTCCCACTTCAGCGTTCCTCATTCTTCTGTGGTCGGCTTCGCTTGCCTGCGTAGGGATTGCAACCGTGCCCACGTTGGACCCGAACGCCGCTGAGACCGCCATCGTGGAAACCATCATCGCGCTGCAGGCGCAAACAACTCCATCAGCCGCGGCAACAACCACGCTGGAATTGCCGACAGCGACCTCGTTGGCTTCATTTACACCAGAACCGACCGGCACATCTACCGTCCCAATGATCTCTGTCACGGTGGATACGAACTGCCGCGTAGGTCCCGGCAAGGATTACGAACGGGTGGGAATCCTTTTAGTAGGTGAGACGACTCAAATCGTCGGGCGCGACGCGTTCGGTCAATATTGGTACGTCCGCAACCCGGATGTGGGACCGGAACATTGCTGGATGTCCGGCGAGTATGCGATCATCACCGGGAATTATCTGGCATTGCTGATACAGACCCCGCCCGGCGCGCAGGCACTGGACTTCGAAGCCGATTATCGCGGGCAGGGACAATGCTCCGGCGAATTTTGGTCGGATATTCGCTTGCGCAACCTGAGCCGCGGAACGTTCAAGTCCATCAATTTGGTCGCAAAAGACACCGACACGAACACCGTGCGCTCGTTGACGGGGAATGAATTTACATTCGTTGATAGTTGCGCGAGTCCCCGAACTGTCGAGACCATCGTTGAAAACGGCACAGTGATGATCAGCACGCCCGCCTTCTCGTACAACTTGAACGCGCACAACATGTCCGTTACGATCACGTTATGCACCGAGACCAACCTCACCGGTCAATGCGTGACCAAGATCATCACATACGTGCCATAGAACCACCGTCGAAGCAAATGGGGATTTTGCAGAGACATGCAGCCGCCTCGACTTGACGCATCCTCTCTTTGACCGTAAGATTGTCCCGCAATAGAACATATTTTCGCCCCTCACCCCAACCCCTCTCCCAATGGGAGAGGGGTAAGGGGTGAGGGCGTCATGGAGCCTCTATGGAACTTGGATTGATTCGCAAAATAGACATTGACAGCGAAATGCAGCAGGCGTACCTCGATTATGCGATGAGCGTGATCGTGGCACGCGCCTTGCCCGATGCACGCGACGGGCTCAAGCCCGTGCAACGCCGCATCCTCTATGCGATGTACGACATGGGCATCCGCGCCGAGTCTCCATACAAGAAGTCCGCTCGTATCGTGGGCGAGGTGCTCGGCAAGTATCATCCGCACGGCGACTCGGCGGTCTATGAAGCAATGGCGCGCATGGCACAGGACTTTTCGATGCGCACCCTGCTCGTGGACGGACAGGGCAACTTTGGTTCGGTGGACGGCGACCCGCCCGCCGCGATGCGTTATACCGAAGCGCGCCTCACCAACGCCGCGTTGGACATTCTGTTCGATCTCAACAAAGAAACCGTAGACTTCACGCCCAACTTCGACGACACATTAACCGAACCCAACGTTTTACCCTCTGCGATTCCGAATCTGTTGGTCAACGGCGCGACGGGCATCGCGGTCGGCATGGCGACCTCGATCCCGCCTCACAACCTCGGGGAAGTTGTGGATGCGCTCGTTTATATGATCGAAAAGTGGGAAAAGCTCGATGACATTGACGTCGAGCAATTGATGAAGTTCGTGCGTGGACCGGACTTCCCGACCGGCGGGCTCATTGTGCAAGAGAAAGACAAAGAAGGCATCGAAGCCGCGTATGGCTCGGGGCGCGGACGGATCACCGTGCAAGCCAAGGCGCACGTCGAGGAGATGGAGCGGGGCAAGAGCCGCATCATCGTCACCGAACTGCCGTACATGGTCAACAAATCCAGCCTGATCGAGCGCATTGCGGATCTGGCGCGCGAAGGTTATCTCGAAGGTTTGTCTGACCTGCGCGACGAATCGGACCGCCAGGGAATGCGCATCGTGTTGGAGATGTCCAAGAACGCCGACCCCGACGTTGTCCTGCGCGACCTGTTCAAACGCACGCCGATGCAGACCACGTTCAGCATCAACCTGCTCGCGCTGGTGGACGGCGAGCCGCGCACACTCACGTTGAAGCAGGCATTACGCGTCTATGTGGATCACAGGCTGACCGTCATAAAACGACGCGCCGAGCACGATCTCGAAAAAGCCAAAGCGCGGGCGCACATCCTCGAAGGGTATCTTGTCGCATTGAAGAATCTGGACGAGGTCATCAATCTCATCCGCAATGCATCGGATGTGGATTCTGCGCGCGCCAAACTGATGAAACGTTACAAGTTGACGGAACTGCAGGCGACCGCGATCCTCGACCTGCAACTGCGCAGGCTTGCCGCGCTCGAACGCAAGAAGATCGAAACGGAATATAAAGAGGTGAGCGCGCTGATCAAGGAATTGACGAAGCTGTTGAAATCGCCCAAGTTGATGCGCGGCGTGGTGGCGGACGAACTGCTCAAAGTGAAAGCGCAATACAGCGACCGACGCCGCACGCAAATTGTGAACTTGTCCGAGGAGTCGAAAGATGGCAAGGCGGCGAAGAAGACATTGACCGCGCGCGACCTCCTGCCCGAACAAAAAGTGTGGGTCGGCGTGACCGACGACGGGCTGGTCTCGCGCACCGCGGACGAAAAGCAACCAAAACATTCCGGCAATGACGCGCCGCGCTGGCTCGTGCGAGCCGCCACGACCGACACGATCTACTTCGTGGCGAAGTCGGGACGCGCCGCCGCGGTCGCCGCGCACATCATCCCGCAAGCCGAAAAGTTGACGCAAGGCTCGATGTTCTATAAGGTCTCGCCGTTGCAGGATACGGATTCACTCGCGGCGGTGTTTGCCTTGCCGTCACGAAAGACAATTTTGCCCGAAGGGACGTGCATCGTCACAACCACACGCTTCGGCATGGTGAAGAAGAGTCTCGTCAGCGAATTGCCGGGACCCTCCTCGCAGACGTTCGCCTTGGTCAGGGTAAACGAAGGCGATAGGCTGATCTCCGTCGGATTGACCGACGGCAAGAAGAAGGATATTTTCCTCGTCACCGCGAACGGCATGGCGATCCGCTTCAAGGAGGACGAAGTGCGCCCGATGGGACTCGTCGCGGCGGGCGTGAACGGCATGAAACTGGACGACAAGGACGAAGTGATCGGCGCGGAAATCCTGCCGTCCGAGGGCGAAGCGTTCCTGCTCACCAACGACGGCAAAGCCAAGCGCGTGGAAGAAAAGGACTTCCCCAGGCAAGGACGTTACGGCAAGGGCGTGATCGCGTGGGAATTGCGAGAGAAAGAAAAACTCGTCGGCGTTGTGACCGGCAAACCGAATCACATGGCGACCATCCACTTGAGCAGGGGCGCGCCAAAGTCCACGCGGCTCGACGCGGCTGGCTTGCGCAAGCGCGCCTCGACGAAAGGCGATGTGGTCGTGGAAGTGAAACCCGGCGAAGATGTCCTTTCGATCAACGTCGGGTGGACGGCGGAGAGGTTTGTGGGGGAGGTGAAGGTAGCAAAACCGAAAGCGAAAAAGGTTTCGGTTAAGAAAGCTAAGCCAGCGAAAAAATCCGCGTCGGGTAAAAAGAAAACCGCGAAAGCCAAATCTTCTGTGAAGAAGACCACCGCGAAAAAGAAACCAACTAAAGCGAAATCTGTGAAGCGTAGAAAAAACTGAGACAAGCTCTAGCTTTTCAAGTTTGGAAGGCTGTAAATGGCATTCCGTAATAAATGGGATGGCGGCTATTTTTTTGTTGAGCGTTTTTTCCTAACAGGATATGTGGTCGTTTTGAAGGTATCTTCCTCGTCAAATAACCGCATCTGCGTTGGTATTCCAAACTGCTCAATAATACTATCTGGAATAGGTAACTTCTCCAATGAACGAGGTTCGACTTTAACTGCCCCATCCCCATAAGATTTACCAATAAGCGCAAGATTAGTACCTATATCTGGATGATTCAGAATTTTCCAGACCCGTTCAATATATTCTTTGTCATCATGTTTGGGGTAGATACATAGGAAGCCAGTAAGTGGTGTTACATTTGCTACATTACGGATAAATCTTGAATTACGTCTTCCAAGATAGGCAAATAAAAATGGAGGGATAGCTCTGGATTCCATTCTGTACCAAGGTTTTCTTTGGGAAATAAGAGGTCTTTCAGGAAGACCAAGAGCTTCTCCTTTTTTCAGATATTTCTTTACTGCACTAGGGTAATCATCAAAAGGTTCGCCATTTAGAGACAATAGCAGTGTAGGTCGCCCTTTTTCTTTAAGTGAGTTTATCGTCTCTTTGGTAACCTCCTCTGTTGGGACATCCCGTGTTCTCCCAACCGCACAAACAAAATATTTTTCAGGAATCCCTAATTCTTCGGCCTGTTCTTCTGTCAAGAAGAAGAAATCATTTGCACCTGTTGCAACGCCACGAACTACTTTGACAAAATCGCCAAGAACATATTTGCTCGATTTTTCTGTAATTGGTGGACGTGATAATCCTGTCTCTAAACCTTCTGACAAGTCACGCTCAATGATATCTAACGATTTTCCTACATTGATCATGAAACCCGAACTTACCCATGTTCTTAAAGTATCACTCTGAGCTTCGTGGCATTTTACCCAAATAAGCTTGTCCTTAGGTTCTGAATTTTGGATAAAAAAGATTATTGGGTTAGTATCCACATTAGGAAAAGGAGATGCATCGGGTGCAAAAGTAATAACTACATCTATTTTGTAGTGGACAGAAATCCAATACCATAGGTCGTTTGCGAATTTGCCCTCACAGGTATCAGCAGGCATAATAAAAGCCAATCGTCCACCTTTTTCCAATAAAGACAATGCTCGAATTAAGAAATAAATATGAAGCCCTGCTCGTCCATCCAGAATTTTTCCAGTTGTTTGCAAACTCAACCGCTTGAGTTGTTCTTTGTTTTCCATTGAAATTCGATGATGTCGAATATAGGGTGGATTTGCAACTATTGCCGATATTTTATCTTGTGGAGGATCGAAAACAAAATCTCCGACTACTACGTTTTCAATATCTTGTCTAGATAAACCGTAGTCAATGGCATGTTGTAATGTGCTTGCATCAATGTCCATCCCAGCAAGTGAAATATATTGGCCCTTTTCTTTTGAAACCGTTTTTACTGCACGAAAAAATGCTCCTGCACCAACAGCAGGATCGAATACTGTGTTAACTTTCTCAGCCAGCACGTACTCAACCATAGCCTCTGCAATCCAATCAGGTGTCCAAAACTGGCCCTTCTCGCGAAGTGATTCTCTAGCTTCACCAGATGCAGGTAATTTATAGGAGTTTATTTTTTTATCCATTTGCAAGTCCTCGCAACACCTTTAGCGCTTCTGCTCGCAAAGTCATTCCTCCACCTTCAAAGTGAACATAGGGCAGAATGTGACCATTTTTGTCTGTAATACTTTTCGCAACAAGACGAGGCTCTTCACTAGCATCTCCAAGCGGGTAGCCGTAATGGTAATAAAACTTATACAAAGCCTTTTTGGTTGTTGCACCACCTGGGGCTTGAAATGTCTGTTCCGTCGGAAGGATAAGGCCATCTTCTATTAATCTTTGAGCTTCGTCGAGTGAAATACCAAATGCCATATCAAAGAAAACATGCCAAACATGGATAGGAATATCATTAAGATCCTGCCATGTTTGCAATGGCTTCCGATCTTCTTCCTTTATGATTATTGTTGGTAACACAGCATTCTTTTTCAAGCCCAATTTACCATTTAATCTTTTTTGAGGTTTCAATTTGGAACTATAATCTGGCATCATTGCAGCTTTCCATAAGCTATTTTCACATTCAACTGCAAGAAGCGCTTTAGCCAAGAGGTTCTGCATGCTCTTATCTTCTTCGATTATGAAAGGTAACTCAGAAACACCCCCAAGACTTTGAAGCAGTTTTTCGATAGCGACCCGATCTGTTTTCTTGAAGACCAATAGATCGGGACGTTTGACTGCGCCAAGTCCTGCTGCTTCCAATCTTTCAAAATAAAGTTCAAAGGCTCGCACGTCATTGTCAGGAGCGGTGCTACTAAGTAGGTTTCCAAAAAATATGTCATACTTTTGGCGGGAAGACATCTTGGAGCCAAAAGTGTTCGGAAAGAATGCCAGCTTTGCGTAAGCATTCGCGTGGCGAGAGATCGTCGAGATAG
>Ga0187893_10002415_pt1 | contig 41139 bp, 33 predicted proteins | sample MA1701074metaG_FD_139574 | JGI IMG/M metagenome (GOLD analysis project Ga0187893, IMG submission 139574) | White microbial mat communities from a basaltic lava cave in the Kipuka Kanohina Cave System on the Island of Hawaii, USA - MA170107-4 metaG ...
ATCTTCGTCAATCACCCGTTTCCGGTGCTGGAGGAAGACCTCCTGACGACCCCTGCGCTCGTCATCGGCGCGGGCTATTGCCGGCACCCGTTCGAGGCGCGCTCCGTCGTGAACATCAGCGGCATGAGCTTCGGGGCGATCTCGGCGCCCGCGGTGCGCGCGCTTTCGCGCGGGGCGCGGGAGGCCGGCTGCTGGATGGGCACGGGCGAGGGCGGGCTCGCGCCCTACCACCTCGAGGGCGGCTGCGACATCGTCATGCAGATGGGAACCGCCAAGTACGGCATCCGGAATCTCGACGGAACGTTCTCTCCGGAGCGGGCGAGGGAGCTCGGGAAGGTGGTCAAGGCGTTCGAGATCAAGCTCTCGCAGGGCGGGAAGCCGGGCAAGGGCGGCGTGCTGCCGGGCGGCAAGGTGACCGAGGAGATCTCGCGCATCCGCGGCATCCCGGCCGGAAAGGACTCGATCAGCCCGAACCGCCACTACGACATCGCCAACATGGGCGAGCTCCTCGACAAGGTCGCCAGCCTCCGCGATCTCACCGGCCGGCCCGTCGGCGTCAAGACCGCGATCGGCGGCTGGGAATTCATCAACGACCTGTGCGATGCGGTGCTGCGCCGCGGGCGCGAGTACGCGCCCGATTTCCTGCACATTGACGGCGGCGAGGGCGGCAGCGGCGCCGCACCCCAGACCCTCATGGATCACATGGCGCTGCCGATCGCGGAGGCGCTGCCGCGCGCGGTGGACTCGCTGCTGCAGTCGGACCTGAAGAACCGCATCCGGGTCGTGGCGGCGGGCAAGCTCGTCACCTCCGCGCGCGCGGCGTGGGCCTTGTGCGCGGGCGCGGACTTCGTGGTCACGGCGCGCGGCTTCATGTTCTCGCTCGGCTGCATCCAGGCGCTGCGCTGCCACACCAACACCTGCCCCACCGGCGTCACTACCCACAACCGGCGCCTGCAGCGCGGGCTGGTGGTGGAAGAGAAGTACCTGCGCGTCGCGAACTATGCGACCCACATGAACCGCGAAATCGACATGATCGCGCACTCCTGCGGCTGTCGCCACGCGCGGGAGCTGCGCCGGGAGCACGTGCGCATCGTGCGCACCGCGAACCAGAGCATTGCGCTGAACGTGCTCTATCCGTACCCGACGCCGGGAGCGCGGACGGCCTCCAAGATGGCAACGGCGGCCGCGAGCCTGGCCGAAGCACCAGTGGCGGGCGACGGGTAGCGGCGCCCGCGCATCCCGACGACGCTCACGCTTCGCGGGGCTCGGCGCGCACCTCGTAACCGTCCGCGCGCAGCAGCTCGATCAACTGCGGGCAGTGCAGGATGCCCACGAACGCGATGGCGTTCCCGCGCTCGAAGTGCGGGCGCATCCGCTCGTGCAGGACGGGGTCGCGCCGGTCGAGGACCGACTCGCAGAAGCTGGGAAACACGCTCGCGGCGGCGGCAAGGGCGGCCAGCGACCCGGCGAGATAGTGCTTCACATAGGCGCGGCGATACTCCGACCAGTCCACCCTCGCGAGGAAATCCAGGATACGCGCGAGAGGCACCCCTTCGAGCGCCGCAATCTGCTCGTCGATCGATTCGAGGACGTGCACCGGCCGGCCGAGATCGGATGCGGCCCGCAGCGCGTCGAGGTCCAGCCGGTAGGTCCAGCCGTGCTGCCGCAGATAGTGGGTCCAGATCCGGAAGAACGCCATCCACGGCTTGAGCCCCTGGATCGGGACGCACAGCTGCGAGGCCGGATCGCCGCCGAAGATCTCGTGATAGAGGGGATGCACGGCGAAGGCCGGGGCCGGAGCCCCGAACTCGGCGTTGACCTTGAGCACGGTCGCGGTGTCGAGCGCTTCGGCGAGGGTAGGGCCGGCGCCTCCCGCCGCGCCCCTCGCGACCACGCGAGCCATCGCCGCGTCGTCGAGCGGTCCCTCGAGCAGCACCGTTTCGACGCGGCCGAGGAGGCCGCGCAGCGACCTCCGGAAATGGTAGGGGAAGAAGTGCGCGGTGCCCGCGAGGCAGGACGATCGCCCCGCCCTGCGGACGCGCCAGACGGTCCGCAGCTCGCGCGCGCCCGTGAAGAGCGCAAGCAGCGCGCTCCTCACGTGCGGCCCCGGACGATTACTTGATGTCCGGCTGCGGGAAGATTACTCCGCCGAACAGCAGGTAGGCGAGCAGCAGGGTCCAGAACACGTTGACCGCCTGCGCCCCGATGAAGGCGAGCGCCGGACGTCCCTGGCCCATGGCTGCGAGGTCCACGAATCGCGTCTCCAGGCCGATGCAGATGAAGGCCATGGCGAACCACCAGGTGCGCAGCTCGCCCAGCGCGCTGCGCGTGCCCCTCACGACGTCATCCGACAGCAGGAAGGAAAAGATGATCGAGGCGAGAATGAACCCCAGCACGAACTTGGGAAAGCGCTCCCAGATGATGCCCGGGCTCGGCTTCTGGCCGGTGGCCGCACCCGCCTTGAGCGTCCACCAGATCGCGAGGATGAAGGCGGCCACGCCGATCAACGCGTTCTGCGAGAACTTGACGATGACGCCGGTCTTCATCGCGGCTTCACTGATCAGCGCGCCGGCAGCCACCACCGAGGCGCTGGTGTCGAGCGTGCCGCCGAGCCAGGCGCCGGCGACGAGGTCGTTCATTCCCGTCGCCTTGGCGATCCACGGCATGATCACCATCATCGGCACGGCGACGATCAGCACCAACGAGGTGACGTAGGACAGCTTCTTCTTGTCGCCCTGGATGGCGCCGCACGCGGCGATCGCGGCCGACACGCCGCAGATCGAGACCGCGGTCGAGAGCATGGCGCCGAATTCGTCGTCCACCTTGAGCCGCCGGCATAACCAGAAGCACACGTACCAGATGACGAACACCACGAGCAGCGCCTGCACGATGCCGAGGACGCCGGCCTGCAGGATTTCCAGGAACAGCAGGTTGGCGCCGAGGATCACGAGGCCGGTCTTGATGAAGTACTCGGTCTGCACGGCCGGCTTGAGCCACTCGGGCGTGCCGATCGTGTTGCTGACGAGGAGCCCGAGCGCCAGCGCGAAGAGAACGTACTCTATGCCCCAGTCGATGAACTCGCCGTTGCCGGCGATGAAGCGCGACAGCCAGGCCAGCGCGAATACCACCGGAAAGCCGATGACGAAGGGCATCACGCGTCCGCCCAGTAGCGCGATGCCCGCCGCGGCGACGACGAGGTAGATGAGTCCGACGTAGACGACCTTCTGCAGGTTGGACCAGGTCAGCACCCGCGTTTCGGCGACCGCAGCCGCGTGCCCGCGTACCTCGGCCCCGAGCGCGCCGGCGATCGTCCTGCTGCCGAGCTTCGCCAGCTTTCCGGCGGCCGCCTCGATCGCCTTGCGGTCCCGCTTCTCGAGCGCGTCCTTGAGCGCCGTGCTCATGGCCACCACGTCCTTCTGGCCCTTGGCCTCGGCCTCCTTGGCAATGGTATTGAGCGTGGCAATCCAGTCCGGGGTGCGCGCCGCAATTTGCCCCTCCGTGGTCCACCGGAAAGAGGAGACCGCGTTGCGCAGGTCGACCGCCTTCGTATTGAAGAAGACGAGGACCACCACCATGATGAGAAAGCCCAAGAATACCGCCATCCAGTCTTCTGTCCGCCAACCCCGAGTCGCCATGGTTGCCCCTCCTTGTGGATGATTATTCGAAGGAACGCCGTGTCCTAGACATGCTTCCCCTGACGTCGCGCCAGCTCTACTGCCGACGGATCAGTGTTAGCCGCGCCCGAAATGAAGTCAAGCATTCCATCGGCATGGCCCTGCGCCGGAGAATCCGGTGGGCGAGTCATGCGCGAACGCGCGCTGTCCGAGGTTCCGCACTGACATGCTTTTGCGTTCCGGAACAAGGGGCTAGGTCCCGGAGGCGGACGTCGACCAGGAACCGAGGGCGCCCGGCTATTCGTAGAGCGTTGCCGAGGCCTTGCCTCGAAAGACCCGGTAGACGAATACCGTCCAGCCGATGATGAACGGCAGCACGATGAGCGCGCCGACGAGGACGACCTTGAGCGAGGACGGATGCGCCGCCGCCTCCCAGATCGTGAGCTGGTCCATGACGACGTAGGGGAACAGGCTGTAGGCGAGGCCGAGGAAGGCAAGCACGTAGATCGCGATCGCGCCCGCGAACGGCGCCCAATCGGGAATGGCCTCTCCTTTCCGGATGCGGCCGGAGACGCGCCAGACCCAGATCCACGCCGCGAGGCTCGCGAGCGGCAGCAGCATGAGCCCGAGCGTGCGCGGAAAATCGAACCACTTGTCGCGCACCGTCTCGCTCACGAGCGGCGTCGCAACGCTCACCACCGCCACCCCGAGCGCGACCCACAGCAGGCCCCAGTGGGTCCAGCCGACCGCCTTCTGCTGCAGCGCGCCTTCCGTCCGCCAGATGAGCCAGGTTGCGCCGAGCAGCACGTAGCCGCCGCAGAGGCCCCCCGCGACCAGCAGGCCGAACAGGAAGTAGCCGAATCCCGTCTCGAAGCCCGTGATGTAGGCCCCGAGCATGAAGCCCTGCGCGAGCGAGGTGAGGAACGAACCGAACCAGAACAGCCAGTTCCACATTTCGCGATGCCAGCCTTCGGCCTTGACGCGGAACTCGAACGCGACGCCGCGCAGCATCAACCCGATCAGCATGGCCACGACCGGCAGGTAGAGCGCCGTGAGGACGACGCCGTGGGCGACCGGAAACGCGACGAGCAGCAGCCCGATTCCGAGGACGAGCCACGTCTCGTTGGCATCCCAGAAGGGACCGATCGAGGACACCATCACGTCCTGCTCGCGGGGAGCGGCCGCCGGCATCAGCATGCCCACCCCGAGGTCGTAGCCGTCGAGCACGACGTAGGCGAGGATTGCAACGCCCATCAACACGGCGAAGACGAGCGGCAGGTCGAGCGTCATGTTGCCGCTCCCTGCAGTAGCGGGGCGTGGCGGACGGGCTCCGGCGCGCTGCCCTTGCCTGCCATGTGCGTCAGCACCACCATGTAGGCGATGAGCATCATGCCGTAGGTGATGACATAGCCGGTGAGGCTCGCGCCGAGCTGGGCGCCGCTGATCGGCCCCACCGCATCCGCCGTTCTCAGCACGCCCGTCACGAGCCAGGGCTGGCGCCCGATCTCGGTGACCATCCATCCGGCAAGCGTCGCGATCCAGCCCGAGAACGTGAACCCGGCGAACGTCCACAGGAGCCAGCGCGGCGGGCGCGCGCCTCCGCGCATGACCCACCCCCCGAGCCACGACAGCGCGATCATGAGCATGCCCATGCCGACCATCACCCGGAACGCGAAGAACAGCGGGGCGACGGGCGGCGTGTCGGGCGCGAAAGCGTCGATGCCTTTCACTTCCGCGTCGGGATCGTGCCGGAGTATCAGGCTCGCGCCTTTCGGAATCTGGATGGCAAAGTCGTTGCGGCGGTCCTTTTCATTCGGGATCGCGAACAGCACCAGCGGCGCGCCGCGCTCGGTCGACCAGAGCGCCTCCACTGCGGCGATCTTCGCGGGCTGGTGCTCCAGCGTGTTGAGACCGTGCTGGTCGCCGACAAAGGCCTGCACGGGCGCAAGCACGGCGGCGATCATGACACCCGTGCGCAGCGTTCGCGACGCGGCCGCATCGCCGGGCGCCTTGATCAGGCGCCACGCGGAGAGTCCCGCGACCACGAACGCGGCCGTGAGTCCGGTCGCGAGCATCATGTGCGTGAACCGGTAGGGAAACGACGGATTGAAGATCACCTGCAGCCAGTCCGCCGCGATCAGTTGCCCGTCGACCTCGGTGTGACCGGTCGGGGTCTGCATCCAGGAGTTGAGCGCGAGGATCCAGAATGCCGAGAGCGAAGTGCCGACCGCGACCAGCACGGTCGAGGTGAGATGCACCCACCCCGGCACCCGGTTCATGCCGAACAGCATCACGCCGAGAAACGTCGCCTCCAGGAAAAACGCGGTGAGCACCTCGTAGGCGAGCAGCGGGCCGGCGACGTTGCCGACCTTCAGCATGAAGCCGGGCCAGTTGGTGCCGAACTGGAACGACATGACGATGCCGGTGACGACCCCCATCGCGAAGGTGAGCGCGAAGATCTTGACCCAGAGCCGGTAGGTTTCGAGCCAGGCGGCGTCGCGCGTGCGCGCGTACTGCGCCCGGAAATAGACCAGGATCCAGGCGAGCCCGATCGTGATCGTCGGGAACAGGATGTGAAACGCGATGTTCAGCCCGAACTGGGCCCGTGCGAGAAGCAGGGTGTCGCTGGTGTCCATGGTCACGCGCAGCGGTCGATCGCCAGAATATACCTATCTGCAACGGGCAGGGGCGCTCGGCCGAGGGCGCGCGCCCAGGTCGCCACGGCCCCTTGAAATCCGTCCCGGGTGCCTGATATATAGCATACAGTTAGCAACGGATAGTCGTTCCGGGCCGATGCGTTTCGACAAGTTCACGACCAGGTTTCAGCAGGCTTTCTCCGACGCCCAGAGCCTGGCCGTCGGCAACGACAATCCGTACATCGAGGCCCAGCACCTGCTCTCCGCCCTGATCGCGCAGGGCGACGGCAGCACGTCCTCGCTACTTGCGCGCGCCGGCGTCAACGTCGGCGGTCTGCAGGCGGCACTGAAGAACGCCATCGGGCGGCTGCCCCGGATCGAGGGCGCGGGCGGCGAGGTCAACGTCTCGCGCGAACTCGGCAATCTGCTCAACCTCACCGACCGGGAAGCGCAGAAACGCGGCGACCAGTACATCGCATCCGAGCTGTTCCTGCTCGCGCTCACGCAGGACAAGGGGGAGACCGGCAAGCTGCTCAAGCAGCACGGGGGCTCCCGCGATGCGCTCGAGAAGGCGATCCAGGCCGTGCGCGGCGCCGAGGCCGTGCAGAACGCGGAGGCCGAAGGCCAGCGCGAGGCACTCAAGAAGTACACCCTGGACATCACCGAGCGCGCGCGCGCGGGCAAGCTCGACCCGGTGATCGGGCGCGACGATGAGATCCGGCGCGTGATCCAGATCCTGCAGCGCCGCACCAAAAACAACCCGGTGCTGATCGGCGAGCCCGGCGTGGGCAAGACCGCGATCGTGGAAGGGCTCGCGCAGCGCATCGTGAACGGCGAGGTGCCCGAGTCGTTGAAGGGCAAGCGCGTGCTCTCGCTCGACATGGCGGCGCTGCTGGCGGGCGCCAAGTACCGCGGCGAATTCGAGGAGCGGCTGAAGGCCGTGCTGAAGGAGATCGCGCAGGACGCGGGGCAGACCATCGTCTTCATCGACGAGCTCCACACCATGGTGGGCGCGGGCAAGGCCGAGGGCGCGATCGATGCCGGCAACATGTTGAAGCCCGCATTGGCGCGCGGCGAGCTGCATTGCGTGGGCGCGACGACGCTCGACGAGTACCGCAAGTACGTGGAGAAGGACGCCGCGCTCGAGCGCCGCTTCCAGAAGGTGCTGGTGGACGAGCCGACCGTGGAAGCCACGATCGCCATCCTGCGCGGGCTCCAGGAGAAATACGAGCTGCACCACGGCGTGGATATCACCGACCCCGCGATCGTGGCGGCCGCCGAGCTCTCGCACCGCTACATCTCCGACCGCTTCCTGCCCGACAAGGCGATCGACCTCATCGACGAGGCGGCCTCGCGCATCAAGATGGAGATCGACTCCAAGCCCGAGGAAATGGATCGGCTCGACCGGCGGCTGATACAGCTCAAAATCGAGCGCGAGGCGATGCGCAAGGAGAAGGACGAAGCCTCGGGGCGGCGGCTCGCGGCGCTCGAAGCCGAGATCAAGTCGCTGGAGAAGGACTACTCCGACCTCGAGGAGATCTGGAAGGCTGAGAAGGCACAGGTGCAGGGCTCAGCGCACATCAAGGAAGAAATCGACCGCGTGCGCGCCGAGATCGCGCAGCTGCAGCGCCAGGGCAAGTTCGACAAGGTCGCGGAGCTCCAGTACGGGAAGCTTCCCCAGCTCGAGGCGCAGCTCAAGCACGCGGACAAGCCCAAGGCGGGCGCGCGGCCGCGTCTGTTGCGCACCCTGGTTGGCGCGGAGGAAATCGCGGAAGTGGTGTCGCGCTGGACCGGCATCCCGGTGTCGAAGATGATGCAGGGCGAGCGCGAGAAGCTGCTGCAGATGGAAGACAAGCTGCACCAGCGCGTGGTCGGCCAGGACGAGGCGGTCAGGCTGGTCTCCGACGCGATCCGGCGCTCGCGCGCGGGGCTCGGCGACGTGAAGCGGCCTTACGGCTCCTTCCTGTTTCTCGGTCCCACCGGCGTCGGCAAGACGGAGCTGTGCCGCGCGCTCGCCGAATTCCTGTTCGACTCGGAAGACCACCTCGTTCGCATCGACATGTCGGAGTACATGGAGAAGCACTCGGTCGCGCGGCTGATTGGCGCGCCGCCCGGCTACGTCGGCTACGAGGAAGGCGGCCAGCTCACGGAGAGCGTGCGGTGCAAACCCTATTCGGTCATCCTGCTCGACGAGATCGAGAAGGCACACCACGACGTCTTCAACGTGCTGCTGCAGGTGCTCGACGACGGGCGCATGACCGATGGGCAGGGGCGCACCGTGGACTTCAAGAACACGGTGATCGTGATGACCTCCAACCTCGGCAGCCAGATGATCCAGCAGATGACGGGAGACGACTACCAGCTCATCAAGACCGCGGTGCTGGGCGAGGTCAAGGCGCAATTGCGCCCGGAGTTCGTCAACCGCATCGACGAGATCATCGTGTTTCACGCGCTCGACGAGAAGGACATCAAGTCGATTGCCAAGATCCAGCTCGGCCTGCTGGAGAAGCGGCTCGCCGCCATGGACATCCGCCTGGAGGTGAGCGAAGCGGCACTCAAGGAGCTCGCGGCAGCCGGCTACGATCCGGTCTACGGCGCGCGCCCGCTCAAGCGCGCGATCCAGCAGAAGCTCGAGAATCCGCTCGCCAAGGCGATCCTCGAGGGTCAGTTCGGGCCCAAGGATCTCGTCCGCGCCGATGCCCGCAAGGGAGGCATCGTGTTCGACAAGGCGCGGTCGACCTCCGCCGCCGCCTGACGCTGCGCCTCGCGGCGGCAGCGGCGATAGAATGGGCGACGCTCGTATCGGCTGCCTATGGCATGAAGATCCACCAGATCCATATCCGCCACGACGAAACCGAGGACCGGCTCCTGCTGCGGCTGTCCACCACCGATAACCATGAGTTCCGGTTCTGGCTCACGCGCCGGTTCGTGAAGCGGCTGTGGGCCATGCTCGTGCAGATGCTGGAGTGGGACCAGACGGTTCGACAGCAGCTCGATCCCGTCACGCGGCGCACCGTGCTCGACATCCAGCACGAGGGCTACGCCCAGCAGGCTGATTACTCGAAGAAGTTCGAAGAGGCGCGGCGCGACCTGCCCCTGGGCGCGACGCCCGCGCTGCTCGCGAGGGCCAAGGGCAAGAAGGGGAAAGATGGCATGCAGCTGCTGAGCTTGCAGCCCCTGAAGGGGCAGGGCATCGACATGACGCTCGATACCAGGCTGCTCCACGTCTTTTCGCGGCTGCTGCGCCAGGCGGTCGCCAAGACTGACTGGGACATCAGTCTCGGCCTGCACTCCGGTCAGGAGCCGCCCCAGGATGCGGCCCCCCGCAGGCTCAATTGATTGGGGAGGGAGTCGTGACCAAGCGTCACCGAAGAAGGACCGAAGGGGCCGCGCGTCCGATCAAGACCAAGCGCGATTTCGAGCGCGCCACCACCGTCGCCAAGCGGCTCTCCGGACGGAAGCGCCTCGATTCCACCGCGGAGCTGCGCCTGCAGTCGCTGCTGCGGGAGCTCGACAAGTTCGACGACCCCGAAGAGAACGCGGCCGAGGGCGACCTCGAGGACTCCGACTACTCCGGACCGCGCCGGCGCTGGTCCGACGACGCGTCGGGGGGCGAGTAGACGTTAAAGCGGGACGCTGAGGCGCCCGTTTAACTACGCGCGTTCGAGGCGGACCGGTGGCCGCTCAACGCGCGTGGCTACAGCTGCAGTCGGCGCCAGTAGCCGGTCAGCTCCAGGTAACCCAGCCCGATGGGCTTGCCCGAGCGTGATGCGCGGACTGCCCCTTCCCAATATATCGTGCCGCTCGAGGCGCGGGTGTCGTGCTCCTGGTCGTCGAAGAGCGGCTCGATCGCGAGCTCGAGTTCTCCCGCCCTCACCACCCACGACACCGGATAGACCGTGCCGGTCCGTGCCGAGCGCCATTCACGCCCGGGGGTGAAGCGGATGTCCGTCGGCGCAAAAACGCGTAACGAGCCGTCGGGACGGCGCAGCGCTCCGCCTGCCCAGAACGAGCCGCCTTGCCGGTCGCGCATGCGAAATGCCATCAGTGCGGCTCCGCCATCGAGGTTGATGCCGATCCAGTCCCAGCCGACTGCGTCCTTCTCCATGTATTGGGAGGACCATTCGTGGTCGAGCCAGGCGCTGCCGGTGACAGACCGCGGCCGGCCCTCCCGCGTGACAATGCCGCTCACCCCGAGATGGGGAAGGCTGTAGTAGTAGCTTGCCGATTCGGGCGCCGGTCCTTTCCGGCTCCGGCCGTTTTCTCCCTGAAGCAGCGGGGGCTGGCGCAGCTCGCAAGCGAGCTCGAGCTGGAATTCGCTTGCAGGAATGCGCGCGTGGTAGGTTCGATCGCGCTGCTCGAGCCGCCATTCGTCGATCCATACCCGCGTACGGCCCTGGTCCGCGCCGGCGAGGCCGAAGCCGTCGCGCGCCGCGCGCTGGGCGTGGATGAGCCTGCCGTGCGCGGGGTCGGACAGCGCCGCGTGCGCGATCATGATCTGGCGCGGAGTGAACGCGCTCGGGTTGTCGTGCTTCAGCTCCGGCCGCGCGCGGAAGAACGTGATCTGGAATCCGAGCGGACGGGTCGCCGCGTCGAGCCAGCCCGTGACGTACCACCACTCGATCCGGAATTCCGGATGGCTCCCTTCGTCGTGCGGGAAACGCATCCGGTAGCCCGGCACCACCGGCGCGAACGGCGTGATTCGTGATTCCTCTCCCACCACCCCGCCCGCTTGCGCGGGCACCCTTGCTCCGGCAGGAGAGGATTTCGTATCCTGAGCCCATGCCGTGGGCGCGGCGAGCGCCCCCGCCAGCCATGCCAGCACGTTTCTCCGCCTGACGCTTCGAATCATGCAATTCCTGAATCGTGCATCCTGCATCCTGCCTTAATCACCAATCCTCGCGCACCGCGCGCACGACGCCCTCGCCCATCGCCGCGCGCCCGCTCCACACCGCGGTCCCGACGGCGGCGGCGATGATGAGCAGCGCGAGTCCGCCCAGGGGCAGCCACGGCACGTTGAGCTCCATGCTCCAGCGGAAGGACTGCCGGTTGACGACGTGCGTGAGGATCAGGCCCACGAGCCAGCCGGTCGCGAGTCCCACGGCGCAGCCCAGCGTCGCGACCACGGCTCCTTCGCAGCCCAGCATCGCGCCGATTTCGCGCCGCGTCATGCCCACGTGCCGCAGCACGCCGAACTCCCGCCGCCGGGCAAGCGCCTGGGCGCTGAAGGAGACGCTCACGCCGAAGAGCCCGATCAGCACCGCGGCGATCTCCAGCGCGTAGGTGATCGCGAACGTGCGGTCGAAGGCCCGCAGGGAGATTTCGCGCAGCTCGCGCGTAGTGGCGATCTCGAAACCGGCGGCGGGCAGCCGGGCGCGCAGCGCCTGCTGGACTTCCGCCAGGGAGGCGTCCCTGCGAAGCCACAACGCGGCGTCGTTGACGAGGCGATCGCCGGTCAGCTCGATGTAGAGCCCGCGATTCATGGCGACGGCGCCGTTCTGGCGCGCATAGTCGCGCCAGACCCCGGCGACGGTGTAAGTGCGGGACGCGCCGCCGATCGGCAGCTGCACGCGCTCTCCCGTGCGCAGGCCGTAGAAATCTGCGGCGACTTCGGACACCCATACCGGCGGAGGTTCGTCCGGGCGCGGCGTGTAGGGCCGGCTCGTAAGCGGCAGCACCTTCCCCGGATCGCTGACCTCGACCGGTCCCGCAAGCAGCGTGAGCGGCGGGCGCTCCGCCGCGAGCAGCAGGGTCTGGGTGCGTATGAATACGGCGCGCTCGAGGCCCGGCGTCGCGGCGATCCGGGCCTGCTCCTCCGGCGTGAAATACGCCGTTTCCCCGAAGCGCGCCGGCCGCAGGTAGAGATCCGCCGGGAGCATCCGCTCAAGCCACGATTCGAGGGACGTCCGGAAGGAGCTCACCATGATCAGCATCGACACCATCAGGCTGAAGCTGATGACGATGGCGGCGACGCTGATTGCCGCCTGGCCCGGGGTGGCCTTCAGTTGCGCTACCGCGAGCGCCGGGGACGCCCGCACGGGCACGGGCAGGCGCCCGAGGCAGCTTTCGACGAGGTGGGGCATGACCAGTACCGCGCCGAGCAGGATCAGCCCGATCGCGACATAACCCGCGACCGGGACTCCGCCGACGGCGGGGGCGAGCGCGAGCAGCAATCCCGCCGCGATCGAAGCCGCGCCCCACCACAGTGTATGCAGTCTCCTCAGGCCTTCCTCCTCGTCGCCTGCCCGCAGCGCGGGTGCGGGAGCACGCCGTGCGGCTTCCCACGCAGGTGCGGCGGCGCCCAGTACCGCAAACAGCACGCCGAGCGCGGCAAAGAACGCGAGCGTGCCGGGTTCGACTTCTAGGCCCGCGACAACGCTGCGGAAATACCCCGCGCCGAGGTCCGCGCCGACCAGGGCGAGCGCGTAGCGCGCAAGCGCATAGCCGAGCAGGATGCCGAGGATCGCGCCGATGGCGCCGATCATCGCGCCTTCCGCAATCAGGCGGGCGAGGAGACTGCGGCGCGTGACCCCCAGCGCACGCAGGAGGGCGAGCTGCGTGCGCCGTCGCAGCAGCGCCAGGACCTGCGAGGAGAACACGAGGAACGCGCCGGTGAACAATGCGACCAGCGCCAGCATGTCGAGGTTGAGGCGGTAGGCACGGGTGACATGCGCGCCGCGCTCGCCCTCGATCTCCGGCGTCATCACCTGCACGCCGGCGGGCAGCAGGTCCTGCAGCTCGCGGCGAAAGGCCGCGACGTCGGTGCCGGGCTTCACCCGCAGGTCCACCCGGTTCAGCCGCCCGAGCTGCGCCAGGCGCCATTGTGCGGTGGCGACGTCCACGACGCCGAGGCGCTGCCGGTATGCGCCCTGCGGCAGGAGGCCCGCGACCTTGAAGGCGACGGCGCGGGTGCCGACCTGCACCTCGATCCGGTCGCCCGGCTTCAGACGAAGCCATTCCGCCGCCGACGGGCTGAGCAGTATCGCCTCTGCGTCGAAGAGCTCGAGCGTCATGCTCGAGCGCTCCGGCAGGAGCGAGGGCTGCACCTGCGCCGCGCGCAGCGGATCGAAACCGAGGATGCGCAGGCTGTCCGGGCGTCCGGAAAGCGGCACCTCGAGGTCGAGGGCCGGATTGGCGGCCACGACCTGCGGCAGCCGCGCCAGCCGGTGGTACCAGGCCTCGTCGAAGCCGGCACGCGGGCCGCGCACCACCAGGTCGGCCTCGCCGGCGAGGTGCCGCGCGGCAAGCTCGAATTCATTGAGCGCGCTCGAATTGACGAGGTGGACCGCAACGCCCAGCGCGACGCCGAGCGCGATGGCGAGAACCGCCAGCGCGGTGCGGGTGGGGTTCTCGCGCAGCGGCGCGAGGACGAGCGCGTAAAGCAGCAGGAAGCGGCCGCCGGAGAGCGTGAGGCGAGGAACGTGAGGTGTCATCGCAATCCATCCGCGCTGAGGGTCAGCACGCGATCGGCGCTTGCGGCCGCGAGCGCCGAATGGGTCACCAGGACGCCCGCGCCGGACTCGCGCTTCACCTGCTCGCGCAGGAGCGCCAGCACTTGCTTCGCGGTGTCCGCGTCCAGATTGCCGGTCGGCTCGTCGGCGAGCAGCAGCAGCGGCCGGTGGACCAGGGCGCGTGCGATCGCGACGCGCTGCATCTCGCCGCCCGAAAGCTCGCGTGGATAGGCGTCGGCGGCAGCGGCAAGCCCGACCGCTGCGAGCATTTCCAGGAAGCGCGCCCGCGCCTGCGCGGGGGGAACGCCGTTGAGAGAAAGGGGCAGGGCGACGTTCTGCGCGACCGTGAGATGGGGCAGGAGGTGGAACGCCTGGAACACGAAACCGATGCTTACCCTGCGCAACAGCGTGCGCGCGGCGTCATCGAGCAACGCGATGTCCTTGCCGTCGAGGACGATGCTGCCGTGGTCCGGAGCGTCGAGGCCCGCGACCAGGTTGAGAAGCGTCGACTTGCCGACCCCGGACTCCCCGACGACGGCGACGTATTCGCCGCGCCGCACGTCCAGGGATATGTTGCGCAGCACTTCGCGCGGCCGTGTTCCGCCAAAGGATTTCGCCAGGCCCCGGATCGTCAGCATCGGTGTGCAACCGATGCTACCACGCGCTGCACGCGGGAGAGCCCAACGCGGGCCGGCGAGGAACATCTTGGGGATTGCCGCGGTCTACGCTAGACTGAAGTCACCAATCGCCACAAGAGGAGAGAACATGAAGCGCAGCTTTCTGGGCAGCTCGTTATGGATTGTCGGCGGTGCACTGCTCGCCGGGGGAAGCGTTTTTGGACAGGCCTATCCCACCAAGCCGATCCGCATGATCATCCCCTTCGGCGCGGGAGGCTCGACCGATGTCCTCGTGCGGATCGTGGCGCAGAGGCTGCCGGATGTCCTCGGGCAGCAGGTGGTAATCGACAATCGAACGGGCGCCGGCGGCCTGATCGGAACGGAGCTGGTGGCCAAGGCGAATCCCGACGGCTACACGCTGCTCGGCACCGGGTCGCCGCATGCCATCTTTCCGAACCTGTACAAGAGCGTCCCGTTCCATCCCCTGAACGACTTTGCGCCGATCATGCAGATCGCGAGCCAGCCCTATGGCCTGGTGGTGCATCCCTCGCTCGGGGTGAAGTCGGTGAAGGAGCTGATCGCGCTGGCGAAGAAGGAGCCGGGCAAGCACAACTACGCGTCCTCGGGCCAGGGCGGCGCGATGCATCTCTTCCAGGCGCTGTTCGTCAACATGGCGGGCATTGACATGGTGCACGTCCCCTACAAGGGGAGCGGCCCGGTGCGTGCCGACCTGTTGGGCGGCCAGGTCAAGATCGGCTGCCTCGGGCTCTCGAGCATCATCGAGAACCACCGGGCGGGCCAGATCCGGATCATCGCGGTGACGACCGCCAAGCGCTCGCCGGAGCTGCCGGACATTCCCGCCATTGCGGAAACCCTGCCCGGCTACGATACCTCACTGTGGACGGGCTTCCTCGCGCCGCGCGGAACACCGGCGGCCGCCATCAAGCGCGTTCAGGCGGAGGTCACGAAGGTTCTCCGGACACCGGAGATCCAGAAGGCCTACCAGCGGGCGGGCACCGACATCGTGATCACCGATCCGAAGGCCTTCGGACAGTTCGTCGCAGTCGAGTACGCCACGTGGGGCAAGGTCGTGCGCGACCTGAAGCTCCAGGTGAACTAACGTTAAAGCCGGACGCTTCGCGCCGGTTTAACTCCGCGCGATCAAACGGACGGGAAGCGCCCGCCGTTCATCGCGCGGGGCCAATTCGAAACGACGCCCTTTCCTCCTCGTCGAGCTGCGAAACGAGGCCGGTCTCCCACTCGAGGTACTGCCGCATCGCCTCGCGGTTGCCGGCGTGCCGGTCGTGAACGAAGAAGAGATAGTCGACGCACTCCGCATCCGGCGGATCGGCGGGGGAGGATGCGGTTGCATAGCCGCTGCGCGTCCATGCGGCGACTCCGCCGTCGAGCAGCTTGACGTCCGTGAGGCCTGCCTCGAACAGCTCGACCGCGGCGAGCCGGGCGACGGCGGGATCGGCGGCCACCAGCACGATCGAACCTTCTCCCTTGCGCGCGTCAGCCGTGATGCGGGCGCGCGTGCTCCAGCGGCTTCCGGGAGTATGGGCCCTGCGGAATTCCATGCTCGCGCCGAGGTCGAGCACGCAGCAGCGTCCCGCGTCGAGCGCCTGCTTGAGCTGGGTGGCCGGGATGCCTGGAAGCGCCGGCAAGCGAGGCATGCTGGCGGCTACGCCCGCAGAGAGCCCTGAGCGCACGCCGCCCTCGAGCACCCACGATTCGTAGCCCAGTTGCTGCAGCCAGCTCGCGACCACCGGCGCGCGGATGTTCTCGCCGCCGTCGATCAGCACGATGCGGCTCCCCCGCACGCCGATCCACTGGTCGGTGGCCTGGATCAGCTGGCCGCCGGGCGCGTGCACCGCTCCTGTAATGGAGCCCGCCGCGAATTCCTCGGGCGTGCGCACGTCGCACAGATAGGTGGTGCGTCCTGCTTCGTGCAGCCATCCACGCACCTTCGCGGCGGTGATGCTGCCGACCGCGAACCGCTGCATGAGCCGTCGTGCCGAGGCCTGGAGCGCGGGCAGGGCGGCCGCTCCGACCGTGTCCGGGTACTTGCGCGAGGCGCCGCGCTCGAGCTTGAAATCGGCGAGCACCCATCCCTGCGTGCCGTTTTCCAGCGCGACAACGGGATTCGGGACGCCGAGGTTGATGAGAGTCTGCGCGCCGATGATGCTGCGGGTGCGGCCAGCGCAGTTCACGACGATGCGAGTGGCGGGATTGTCAACGATGCTCGAATAGCGGTAGGGCAGCTCCGCGTTGGGGCAGCAGATGCCGCCCGGAATGTTCATCTTCCGGAATTCGGCCAGGGGCCGTCCGTCGAGGACGACGAAATCCTCGCCGGCGGCGCGCATGCGGGCGAGCTCCTGCGCCGTCACGCGCGGCGTGTGGCAGGCGTGCTCGACCAGTTCTCCGAACAGCTTGCCCGGCACATTCACGCCCTTGTAGAGCGTGTAGCCCGCTGCCGCCCAGGCCGCGGTGCCCCCCTCGAGCACGGAGACGTCGGTGTAGCCCTGCGCCTCGAGCCGCCCGGCCGCCCGCGCCGCCATGCCGAGCAGGCCGTCGTCGCACAGGACGATGCGCACCGATTTCCGCGGGGCGAGCGCTGCGATGTCGAGCTCGAGCCGGCTGTAGGGGAGGGGCGTCGCGAACAGCAGATGCGATTCGCCAAACTGGCCGGCTTCGCGCACGTCGAGCAGCGCGAGCTCCCCGCCGCCGTGCAGCATCCGCTTCACTTCCGTGGCGCTCACGGTTCTGGTCATGACGGGAATCCGCGGGGCAGGCGACAACGCTGATTATAGAGGGGCATACGTCGATGCGCCGCGCGTTGAACGGCGACCTACGCCCGTTCGAACGCGCGGAGTTAAACCGGCGCGCAGCGTCCGGATTTGACGCTACTTGTGAGGCTCGCGCTTCCCCGGGCCGCCGCCGAGCAAGGCGGCGGTAGGGCGGTGGTGCCTTCTCTGCACCGGCGGAACAGTGCTCAGTTTTGACGCGGGCGCCGGCGCCGCGGGTTCGTAGGGCTTGGTGTAATCGAAGGCGTGCGGGGAATTCCAGGGGGCGGCGGGCTGCGCCTTGGCGTGAGGGTGCGCCCTGGCTTCGCGGTGCGGCTTCGGGCGGTGGCGGCCCGCGTCGCGATCGTGGCGCGGCTCCCGCGGGCGCGCGGGATGGCGGCTTTCGGCCAGGGACTCAGGTGCGACGGCCCGGGGCAGCTTGCGCTTGAGCAGCCGCTCGATGTCCTCGAGATATTTCATCTCGTCCGGGCTGACGAGGGAGATCGCCTCGCCCGGCAACCCCGCGCGACCGGTGCGGCCGATGCGGTGCACATAATCCTCGGCGGTGTGAGGGAGCTCGAAGTTGATGACGAACGGCAGCTCCTCGATGTCGAGTCCGCGCGCCGCGATGTCCGTCGCCACGAGCACCGGCACTTTGCCTTGCTTGAAGTCCTCGAGCGCCTGCATGCGCTCGACCTGGGTGCGGTCGCTGTGTATTTCCTTGGCGGTCACGCCATCGTGCACCAGCTGGCGCGCCAGCCGGTTCGCGTCGCGTTTCATCCGGACGAACACCAGCACCTGCCGCATATCGCGCGAACGGAGGAGGTGGACGAGCAGCGCGCGCTTGCGCAAGATGGGGATCGGATAGACCAGGTGCGAAACGAGGTCAGGGGGCGCGTTGCGCGGCGCGACTTCTACCGTCACCGGCGCGTGCAGCAGCTCCTTGGCGAGCCTGCGCACCTCGTCCGGAAAGGTGGCGGAAAAGAGCAGGTTTTGCCGCTGCCTGGGCAGCACCGCAAGGATGCGCTTGATGTCGGGGAGGAAGCCCATGTCGAGCATGCGGTCGGCTTCGTCGAGCACGAGGAATTCCACCCGCGACAGATTGAGGCTCTTCTGATGCAGGTGATCGAGCAGTCGCCCGGGCGTTGCAACCAGGATCTCGACCCCCGCATGCAGTGCCTTCATCTGCGGGTCGATGTCCACCCCTCCGAAAACGACCGTGGAGCGCAGCGGCAGGTGCTTGCCGTAGGTCCGCACGCTTTCCTCCACCTGCGCGGCGAGCTCGCGGGTCGGCGTGAGAATCAGCACCCGCAGCGGATGCCGCGCTGGAGACAGGCTCGTATTGGCCTGGGGGGCGAGCAGCTGGAGCAGTGGCAATGCGAAGCCCGCCGTCTTGCCGGTTCCGGTCTGCGCCGCGCCCATCACGTCGCGGCGCTGCAGGATGGCCGGGATCGCCTTGACCTGGATCGGCGTCGGTTCGCTGTAGCCCTGCTCGGCGACAGCGCGCAGCAGCTCGGGAATCAATCCGAGTGCGGAAAAGGACGGCTTAGCGGTGGCGGGGGCGTCCTGCAGCGAAGGGGAGGTGCCGGCTGGAATCAAATTTACGACAGCCGCCAGCGGCACTCGAGTAGGGTTCTGATCACTGGGCGCCATTATACCGTGCTGCACTGCGTCGCACCAACCGCCTCCCGCCGCTCCCACCCGGCCCGGGCGCCGTCGCGAGCCCGAAAACTGCCTCTAATTCAAAAATCTGGTAAATTTCCTTCCGCGCCGATCGGCGGTGCAATCGAACCGATGCAGCGGATGGATATCGCGACCGAACCAGGGGCAGTGCAGCAGGGCGGCTACCCGCTGATCCTCACGCTCGACACGCACGGGGTGCCGCATCGCTGGATCAGCTGGCAGCACGCCTGCTACTACTACTCCAAGGACCAGGTCGCCTGGGCGATGGGCGCACACGCATTCACCGTCTACGGCGGCATGAACCGCATGACCGGCAGGCGCTCCAGCATCACGGCTTCGAGCATCATCGCGATCAAGGGCAAGGCGATGGCGATGAGGTCCTTCAGCCAGGTGCCGCCGCTCAACAACCGTGAGCTGTTCCACCGCGACCGCCAGATCTGCGCGTATTGCGGCGGCATGTTCCCCATCTCCAAGCTCACGCGGGATCATGTGACGCCGTTCTCGCGCAAGGGCAGGGATACCTGGATGAATTCGGTGACGGCCTGCCGCGCCTGCAACGAGCGCAAGGGCAACCACACGCCGGAGCATGCCGGGATGGAGCTGATCTACCTGCCGTACGTGCCGAATCGCGCCGAATACCTGATACTCACCAACCGCCGCATCCTCGCGGACCAGATGGAATTCCTCGCGCAGCACGTTCCGGCACAAAGCCGGCTGCGCCACTCCGTCGCCTGATCGTCATCCTCGCGGAGGCGGGGACCCAGTAATCCTCCCTAGCGGCAGGCGGGCGATGCGAGCGCCTGCAGCACCTCGCCGGAGCGCTCGCTCTGGACGAACGCCGCCACGTGCAGGTCGCCGGATTTCCAGCGCGGGTCGAGGCTGAAGCGATGGCGTAACCGGGCTTCGCCGCCGGCGTCGACGGGGAAGGGGCCCGCGAGCTCGCGCACCACGAAATCGTGGCGCAGCCGCTTGCCCCGGTTCTCTCCGGCCGATACGTCGTTCGAGAGGTTGTTCTCGTAGAGGGCGAGGTAGGCCTGGGCGCCGCCGCGCGTTGCGGCATCGGCGACTGTCGCGGAGCCGTCTACGCCGAGTCCGGCGGCCCCGTCCGTCTGCATCTGCAGGCTGATCTTCGCCCGCGCGGGGTCGCGGTTGAGCGCGTTCAGGCGCTCGCCGAAGTCGTCGAACACGGCGCCGCGCCGGTAGTCCTTTCCGTTCAGAAGCAGCTGCGGGGTGTACACCACGCGCGCGCGGTTGCGCACGCTCGCCATCCTCTGGCGCTCGCTGTATTGCGGCTTGGAGAACGGGTCGGGCCAGCCCAGGTAGTTCCAGTAGTCCACGTGGAATGCGAGCGTCACCACGCGCTCCGGCGTGTAGCCGCGGCGCGGCAGCTCGCTCACCCAGCGGTCCGTGGGCGGGCAGCTGTTGCAGCCCTCCGATGTGTAGAGCTCGAGCAGCGGCACGCGCTGCACCGAGCTTTCCGCGGTGCAGGTTGCGGCCTGCACCGGCGCTGCGGCGAGAGCCATGATGATGGCGGCGGCGAGCCGTGGGCCATTGCGGGTCATGGGCACATATACGTCCGCAGCCGGAGTTTGGTTGTGGGCGGTGCAAAGCGCCGCGGGGCGACCTGCTAAAATGCGCCTCTTACCCGTCACCCAGCGCCCTCAGCGCAGCCATCACCGTGGAGTTGCACCTTGCCCAGGTCATCGCGATTTACGCGCTTCCAGTGATCTTCGCGATCACGCTGCACGAGGCGGCGCATGGCTACGTGGCACGGCAATTCGGCGACCTGACGGCGTACCGGGAAGGACGGGTGAGCCTCAATCCGGTGCGCCATATCGACCCCGTCGGTACGGTCGCGCTCCCGCTCGTCACGCTCGCGGTCGGCGGCATCATGTTCGGCTGGGCAAAGCCGGTGCCCGTCAATTTTGGCAACCTGCGGCGCCCGAAGCGCGACATGCTGTGGGTAGCCGCAGCCGGTCCCGCGGCGAATCTCCTGATGGCGCTGTGCTGGGCGGTCGTGCTCAAGGTCGCGACGCTCATGCCGGGCGCGCCGTGGTCGAGTTTCCTGGCCGCCACGGGGAAGGCAGGGGTCCAGGTGAACATCATTTTCATGGTCCTGAACCTGTTGCCGCTGCCGCCGCTCGACGGCGGGCGAATCGCGGTCAGCCTGCTGCCGCAGCGGATCGCGTACCGCTTCGCGCGGATTGAGCGCTACGGAATACTCATACTGCTCGGCGCGATCATCCTGGAGGGCATGTTCCGCATCCCGCTGCTCGGGGCAATCCTGTTTCCGCCCTACGAGCTCGTGCGCGGGGCGATCCTCGCCCTGGTCAACCTCTAGACCGCTCGAGCGCAGGCCATGTTCGTCAATCGCGTATTGTCAGGCATGCGTCCGACGGGGGCGCTGCACCTCGGGCATTACCACGGCGTCCTGAAGAACTGGGTGAAGCTGCAGCACGAGTACGAGTGCCTGTACTTCGTCGCCGACTGGCACGCGTTGACGACGCACTACGACACTCCGGAGATCGTCGAGCAGAACGTGTGGGAGATGGTGATCGACTGGCTCGCCTCGGGAGTCGACCCGGCGCAGTCGACGCTCTTCATCCAGTCCCGGGTGCCGGAGCACGCGGAGCTGCACCTGCTGCTCTCGATGGTGACGCCCCTCGGCTGGCTCGAGCGCATCCCGACCTACAAGGACCAGCAGGAGAAGCTGGTCGACCGCGACCTCGCGACTTACGGATTTCTCGGCTACCCGCTGCTGCAGGGCGCCGATATCCTGATCTACCGCGCGAACCTCGTGCCGGTGGGCGAGGACCAGGTGCCGCACATCGAATTCACGCGCGAGGTCGCGCGGCGGTTCAACCACGTGTTCGGGCGCGAGGAGGGCTTCGAGCAGAAGGCGGAGGCCGCGATCAAGAAGCTCGGCGCGAAGCGTGCGCGGCTCTACCGCCAGTTGCGCACCCGTTTCCTGGAAAAGGGGGACGCGGACGCGCTTGCTGCTGCACGCGAGCTGGTCGAGGACGCGCAGAACCTGCCCTTGGGCGACCGCGAGAGGCTGTTCGGCTATATCGAAGGCGGCGGCAAGGTGATTCTTTCCGAGCCGAAGGCACTGCTCACCGAAGCCTCGAAGATGCCCGGGCTCGACGGTCAGAAGATGTCGAAGTCCTACGACAATACGATCGGCCTGCGGGAGGACGCCGAAGCGATCGCCGGCAAGATCCGCACCATGCCTACGGATCCGGCGCGGGTGAAACGCTCCGACCCCGGCACTCCCGAGAAATGCCCGGTCTGGCAGTTTCACCTGGTCTATTCGGATGAAAAGCGCAGGCAGTGGGTCCAGGAGGGCTGCCGCGGCGCGAAAATCGGCTGCCTGGAGTGCAAGCAGCCGGTGATCGATGCCGTGCTCGAGGAGCAGAAGCCGATTCGCGAGCGCGCCCAACGCTACCTGGACGATCCGACGCTGGTGCGATCGATCATCGCCGACGGGTGCGAGAAGGCGCGCAAGCTGGCGCAGGAGACGCTGCGCGAGGTGAAGCAGGTCATGGGCCTCAACTACAGTTAAGCGCGGACCCTGTCGGGCCGCTTTAACTCCGCGCGTTCGAACGGACGCGACGAGCCACTGGATGCAGAAATTCGGATCGGTGGCAGCCGTTCAACGCGCGGCGTGATGGCTGTGTTTTGCGTTGAAATATATGTAAAATATACGGATGCCAGCATCGCCTCTTCCGGGCGGTGGCCCTCTGGCCTATCGACCGGACGAAGTCAACGGCGGCTCCCGCCAGCCGGCAGGCAAAGTCCCCCCCGAATTCCCGCAGCACCCGCCGCGGCGCGCGCCGGAGGAACGGCCATGACCGACCCCGCCGCGCTTCAGCCGATCGCAAGGATCTACGGCGAGCCCGTGCTCGAGGTGCCCCACGACCTCTACATCCCGCCGGATGCGCTGGAGGTGGTCCTCGAGCAGTTCGAGGGGCCCCTCGACCTCCTGCTCTACCTCATCCGCAGGGAAAACATCAACGTGCTCGACATCCCGATGGCGCGGTTGACCGCGCAATACCTGGATTACGTCGAGCTCATGCGCGCTCGCTCGCTCGAGCTTGCTGCGGAGTATCTGTTGATGGCCGCGCTGCTGATCGAGATCAAGTCGCGGATGCTGCTGCCGCGCCCGGCCGCGGGGGCGCTCGAGGAGGACCCGCGGGCGGAGCTGGTGCGGCGGCTGATGGAGTACGAGCAGATGAAGCGCGCCGCGCTGCGCCTGAACGAGCTGCCGCAGTCGGGGCGCGACTTCTCGATGGTGCAGGTGCTGTTCGACCGGGCGGTCGCGGAGCGGCTGCCGGAAGTGCGGGCCGAGGACCTGCGGGCGGCGTGGCTGACGTTGCTCACGCGCGCGGCCATGAACCGGCATCACCGCATCACGCGCGAGCAGCTGTCGGTGCGCGATCACATGACCCGCATCCTGCGCCGCCTGCACGATACGCGCTTCGTCGAGTTCGCCAAGCTGTTCGATCCGCGGCATGGCATCGCGGTGCTGGTGGTGACCTTGCTCGCGGTGCTCGAGCTCGCGCGCGAGGGGCTGATCGAGGTCACGCAGCAGGCGGCGTATGCCCCGATCCACGTGAGACTGAAGACCGGCCACCTCATGGCCGTGGAATGACAGGAAAAATATGCCTACCCTCGATCCCGGACACATGAAAACCGTCGTGGAAGCCGTGCTGCTGGTAAGCGCCGAGCCGCTTCCGCTCTCGGAGCTGAAGAAGCTGTTCGATGAGGAGCCATCGAGCGACGCGCTGCGCCGGGTCCTCGAGGATTTGCGCCGGGACTGGCAGGGGCGGGGCGTCGAGCTGACGCACGTCGCCTCGGGCTGGCGCTTTCGCGCGCGGCCCGAGATCCAGAAGTTCATCGACCGCATCAGCCCGCAGAAGCCGCCGCGCTATTCGCGGGCGGTCCTGGAGACGCTTGCCATCATCGCCTACCGGCAGCCGTGCACGCGCGGCGACATCGAGGAAATCCGCGGGGTGGTGGTGTCGCCCGGAATCATCAAGGCGCTGGAGGCGCGCGGCTGGATCGACGTCGTGGGGCACAAGGAAGTGCCTGGCCGCCCCGAGTTGTTCGCGACGACCCGGGCGTTTCTCGACGACCTCAACCTGAGTTCGCTGGAAGAGCTGCCGCCGCTCGATGACCTGGGATCCCTGGTGGAGACGGTGAACGCGGCCGTGGCGCCACGCGCCGCGGAGCCGGATGCCGTGATGGTGGAGGAACCGCGCCGGGCCGCCGCCTGAGGCCGCGTACGGCGCGCCCGCCCTAGCGGGCGGGCACCGCGGCGACGACTTCGATCTCGAGAAGGAACTCGGGTTCGACCAGGGCGGTGATGACGATGGTCGTGCTGGCGGGGCGGGTCTTCAGGTGGGCAAAGCGCGCATCGCGCACCTCGCGGAAGATCCTGGCCTGCGAGATGTCGGTCAGATAGTTGGTCGTCTTCACCACGTTCTCGAACCCGGCGCCGACCGACTTGAGCACGGTTTCCAGGTTGTCATAGACCTTCTCCACCTGTTCGCGGAAATCCCTGCTCGCGAGCTGGCGCTGCGGGTTCACGGGAACCTGTCCCGACACGAACAGCAGCCGGCCGCCCTCCACCTCCACCACGTGGCTGTAGGACTTCGGATCGTAGAAGTCGGGCGGGCAGCTGAAGCGGACCCTGAACCTGGGGAGGCCTTTGCGAGCTGCGGTTTGCCGGTTCGCCGCATGCGCGCGGCGGTGAACGGGACGTCGTTTCATGGGGATTCCTCCAGTCGTGAATGCGGTGCGAGTGGCTCGAACGGCGCTAGCCGGCCGGCTCGAGACGCGCCAGCACGCCGCGCGGTTCGTCGGTAAGCAGGTAGATGAGCCCGTCGGGGCCGTTGCGCACGTCGCGAATGCGCCCGAGCGAGCCCTTCAGGATCCGTTCCTCGGCAAGCACTTTCTCGCCGTCGAGCCTCAGCCGGACCAGCATCTGGTCGCGAAGCGCGCCCACGAAGAGATCGCCGCGCCAGCGCGGAAACCGGTCTCCGGTATAGAACGCCATGCCCGAGGGCGCGATCGAGGGCACCCAGTAATAAATAGGCTGGGCCATGCCGGCCTTGTGCGTGCCTTCGCCGATCTTCGTGCCGATCACGTACTGGACACCGTAGGTGATCACGGGCCAGCCGTAGTTGACGCCGGCGCGGATGACGTTGACCTCGTCGCCGCCCTGCGGCCCGTGCTCGTGCGTCCACAGGAGTCCCGTCTGGGGGTGCAACGCCGCGCCCTGGATATTGCGGTTGCCCAGCGTGTATTTCTCGGGCTTCCAGCCGGGCTTCCCGACGAACGGGTTGTCCTGCGGCACGCGCCCGTCGTCGTGCAGGCGGATCACGGAGCCGGCATGGTCGTCGGGTTTCTGCGCGCGCTCCATCTCCCCGCGGTCGCCGAGCGTGATGTAGAGGAATCCAGCGCGGTCGAAAACGAGCCGCGAGCCGAAATGCCGGCCACCGCCCGACTTGGGCAGCTGGCGGAACAGGACCTGAACGTCTTCCAGGCGCCGTCCCGCCAGCTTGCCGCGCGCGACTTCGGTGCTCACGCCGCCGTCGCCGCGCGCCGCATAGGAGATATAGACGAGGCTGTTCTCCGCGAAACGCGGATGGATGGCGACGTCCATCAACCCGCCCTGGCCGTGGGGTGTGACCCCCGGCAGGCCGGAAACGGGCTCAGCATCTAGCCTGCGGTCCTTGCCCACGATGCGCAATCGTCCCGCGCGCTCCGTGACGAGCATGCGGCCGTCGGGCAGGAAAGCGAGGCCCCAGGGGTGCTCGAGTCCCTCGACCAGCCGCACGACCCGGAAATCGTGCACTTCGCTGCGCGTGATCTGGGCGTGCGCCGGCGCGGCGCCGGATGTGAGCGCGACCGCGAGCAGGGCGGTAACTGCCGGGAGCAGTCTGTCGATCCTAATCGGCCTCATCGCCCGCGATGATAGCGGCCGGGGAGTCGGCCGGCCACCCCGGGCGGCGCCGGGACGCTACTTCTGGAAATGCGAGCGCGCCTTGTCGAATGCCTCGTGCATCTTGGCCCAGGCGTCGTCGGTCCCGCGCATGAGATCCATCCACGCGTCACCGGTTGCGGACTGCACGCGGCGCATCTGCTCGAGCGCCTGGTCGCGCTGCTGGCGGAACGCCTGAAGCTGCTTCTCGTACTCCGTGCGCATTCCGCTCTGCGCATCCCGCGCCTTACCCTCCCACTTTGTGATGTCCGCGTTCCACTGGTCGAGCTGCTGCTTGAGTCTTGCGACGTACTCGTCACGCTTTTCCATGGTGCCTCCTGTGCCGACTGTTGGCCCGGTCGTCCCGGGACTCGCGAAGCCTGTGGTCAGGGGGGAACCGGCCGGATCCCGAATTCCAGAGTCTGCAGATCGCCGAAGATATAGGTTGCTGGCGCGCTCACGCCCGCGACCGTCCCGGGATCGATTCGCAGCGTCACGCCCCCTTTGATGTTCGGGACGCGCTCCACGACAGCGCGGTGCTCATGGCCGTTGCATACGAGGTCATAGTCGCCCGTGAGCGCCATCGCCTTGGCGTAATGCGGATAATGCACCAGAAAGATCCGCCTTTGTGCGAGCGCCAGAAATCCGTCCTGGCCGTAATAATGCACGCGATTTCCCGGCTCCTGCGCGAACCTGGCAAGGTGAAACAGGTCGCCGGCATTGTTGCCGTGGATGAGGTGTATCGGCAGTCCCAACCCGATGATCGCGTGCAGCGTGGAAGGCGCGATCAGGTCGCCGCAGTGCAGCACCGCCTGCGCGCCGAGCGCTTTCGCCTCCGCGACGGCCGCTGCCAGCGGCTCGCGGTGGTCGTGGCTGTCCGAAACGATGCAGATCTTCAGGCGACACCTCCCGGGGCATTGTAGCCGATGCCGTACTAAGTATTTTCTATGGCGGCATAACCTTTTTTTCGCGTGCGCATCCCCCTTCGCGTTTAGAATCAGCGCAGTAAAAAAGGGGGTCATGATGTTCACCCACAATCCGTTTGCCGAGCTCTCGGCTTTCATACCGCCCGCCGTCACGCAGGCCTATGTGGTGGTCATGGTTGTCCTGGTTGTGGCAGGGACGCTGTTCGACATCGTGCACAAGGGGAGCGCCAAGTATTTCTTCGAGAACTGGCGCAAGTCGAAAAGCGGGGCCGCGAAGCAGATCGGCGGCGGCGAACTCGCGTCGCTGGCCATCAGGACCGGCGTCGTGGACGTCCTCGCGTCCGGAGAATTCTGCAACGTGCGCCGCCGGCTCGCCCATCTGCTCACCATGTACGGATTCGTCATATACGTCGTCACCACCGCCGTGATGGTGTTCGGCTACCCGACGCCTGCGACGCCGACGCCCGCCATCCTGCCGCAGCTCTGGTGGCTCGGCGGGCTGATGACGTGCCTCGGCGGTTACTGGTTCTGGTTCTTCATCCGGGTCGATGTCCTCGCCGAGGGTCATTCGCCGTTCCGCATCGTGCGCGCGGACCTGTTCATCCTGTCGCTGCTCGCAAGCGTGACGCTGGGGCTGATCTGGGCGTTCCTTCAGACGAGGGGCGGCGCCGTGGCCGGCGTGCTGTTCGGGCTGTACGTCATCGCCACGACGGTGCTGTTCGGATCGGTACCATGGTCGAAGTTTGCGCACATGTTCTTCAAGCCCGCGGCGGCCTTCGAGAAGAGAGTTTCCTACGCGAACGGCACCCGGAGCAACCTGCCCGCGCCCGCCGACAAGCCCGAGCAGTTCGGCAGCGCGCTCGGGCAGCCCCGGCACTATTGACCCGCCGGCCATCGGCCTTCACTTCGGGAGACAACGGAAGCCATGCCTACCTTCGTTTACATGACCCGCTGCGACGGCTGCGGGCAATGCGTCGATATCTGCCCGTCCGACATCATGCACATCGACAAGACCTATCGGCGTGCATTCAACATCGAGCCGAACATGTGCTGGGAATGCTACTCCTGCGTGAAGGCCTGCCCGCAGAACGCGATCGACGTGCGCGGCTATGCGGACTTCGCGCCGCTCGGCCACAGCGTGCGGGTCCTGCGGGAGGAGAAGAAGGGGGCGATCTCCTGGAAGATCAAGTTCCGCGACGGCCGCGAGAAGAATTTCGTGTCCCCGATCCGGACCACGCCGTGGGGAACGATCAAGGGGCCGACCGAGTACGACGCGCCCCGCCGCGAGGATCTCAAGCGGCAGGAGCTCGCGCATGAGCCGGAGGCGCTCAAGATCCCGGGTGGCTTGCCCGCGCTGCGCTCGGATCAGTTGAAGCGGGGGGTTCTCTGATGGGACTGTTCGGCGGTCGGAAGACGGTATTTGTTGACGCGGACATCCTCGTCATCGGCGGTGGCATGGCCGGCTGCGGCGCCACCTACGAGTCCCGATACTGGGGCCGCGACCTGAAGATCGTCTGTGTCGAGAAGGCGAACATCGAGAGAAGCGGCGCCGTCGCCCAGGGGCTCTACGCCATCAACTGCTACATGGGCATGCAGTGGAACGAAAACCAGCCCGAGGACCACGTCCGTTACGCCCGCAACGATCTCATGGGTCTCGTGCGCGAGGACCTCGGCTACGACATTGCCCGGCACGTCGACGGCACGGTGCACAAGTTCGAGGAATGGGGCCTGCCGATGATGCGCGACCCCAAGACCGGGCGCTATCAGCGCGAAGGCAAGTGGCAGATCATGATTCACGGCGAGAGCTACAAGCCGATCGTCGCGGAAGCCGCGCGCAAGGCCGCGACCGAGGTCTACAACCGGATCATGGTCACGCACCTGTTAATGGATGCAGCCACGCCCAACCGGGTCGGCGGTGCGGTGGGGTTCAATGTCCGGACGGGCGACTACTACGTGTTCCGCGCAAAGGCCGTGATCATCGCGGCGGGCGGTGCGTCGCACATCTTCAAGCCGCGCGCCGTGGGCGAGGGCATGGGACGGACGTGGTACGCGCCGTGGAGCAGCGCGTCTGCGTACGGGCTGCCGATCGAGGTCGGCGCCAAGATGACGCAGATGGAAAACCGCATCGTCCTCACCCGCTTCAAGGACGGCTACGGTCCCGTCGGCGCCTACTTCCTGCACCTGAAAACCTATACCCAGAACGGCTACGGCGAGGAGTACGAGTCGAAGTGGACCGAGCACACCCGGGCGCTGGTGGGCGAGTACATCGACCATCACCCGGTGCCGACGTGCTTGAGGAACCACGCCTTGCTCGAGGAGATGAAAGCGGGCCGCGGCCCGATCCGGATGGTGACCAAGGAGGCCTTCCAGGATCCGCACAAGGAGGTCGTCGGCTGGGAGAATTTCCTCGGCATGACGATCGGCCAGGCCGTGGTCTGGGCGTCGCAGAACATCGACCCCAAGCACGTCAACCCCGAACTGACCACGTCCGAGCCTTATGTCATGGGCTCGCACGCTACCTGCTCCGGCGCATGGGCGAGCGGGCCGGACGACATCGCGCCGTCGGAATACCAGTGGGGCTACAACCGCATGCTGACGGTGGACGGCCTCTTCGGCGCCGGTGACACCATCGGCGGCAGCGCCCACAAGTTCTCCTCGGGTTCCTTTACGGAAGGCCGTATCGCCGGCAAGGCGGCGGTCAGGTACGTGATGGAAAAAGGCAGAGACCAGCCCCAGCTTGGCGAGCGCGAGTACCGCGACCTCGAGAAGGTGATCTTTCAGCCGCTCGAGAACTACCGGGTCGGCCGCAACGAGATCGTCGCCGGAACCGTATCGCCGAGCTACCTGCTCCCAATTCACGGCCTGCAGCGCCTCCAGAAGATCATGGACGAGTACGTCGGCGGCATCAGCACCCACTACATGACGAACGGGGTGCTGCTCAACCGCGGGCTCGAGCTCCTCGCCATGCTGAAGGAGGACCTGAACCGCATGGGAGCCGAGGACCTGCACCAGCTCCAGCGCATCTGGGAGCTGCACCACCGGTTCCTCGCCGCGGAGTCGGTGACCCACCACACGCTCTACCGCGAAGAAACGCGCTGGCCGGGGTACTACTACCGGGGCGATCATCCGAAGCTGGACGATCAGAACTGGCACTGCTTCACGCTATCGCGGTACGACCGGAATACCGGCAAGTTCCAGATGGAGAAGGCGCCGGTCTACCACATCATCGACTGACGCGCGGCGGACGCTCGCTCACGCGTAGGTCAGAACGACAGCAGAACGCAGGCCGCCAATGGCTGGCTGGGCAGTGCGACCACTCCCGCACGGGCCTGGCCGCTGCACTCGAATCATCCGCTCCCCGACCACCCAGTAACCGAATTCGCCTGAGGCCGCGCTCCGGGGCCTCGCCCGCATCACGCGGCTCCCTCCGCGCAACCCTTTGATTTGCAAGTTCGGAACCGATGTAAGCCATCCGTGATCCAGTCGTAAGGCATCCGTAACTTCCGCTGCATCAGGATCGCCGCCATGACGCACAGGAGAACGACCCCGACCGAGTTGGCGGACACGCTGGACTGCCCGGGAGGCTCCATGGGAGTTCTTGGACGCGCGATCGATTCGGAACCGAGGGGCCTCGTCGTGCGGGCCCTGCGGAATCACGCGGAGCTCGACATCGTCCACAGGCTCGTCCACGACGTCTACGTTGCCGCAGGTTACGTGGCCCCGCAGCCAGGCGCTCGGTTGATCTATTGTCCCCGGCTCGATCTCGCGCCGGAGACGACAGTTTTCCTCGCTCTAATTGGGGGCAGGGCCTTCGGCACGGTCAGCCTCACGCTGGACGGGCCCGCAGGTTTCCACCTCGACGAGGAATACCCCCGCGAGGCGGCGGCCATCCGCCGCGAGCGCCGCTCGCTCGCTTCGGCGTGGCGCCTGGCCGTGCGGCCGCCGGAAGGCGCTCGGCTCGGCGTCCTCATGAAGCTCCTCTCGGCGATCCGGGAACCCGTCCTCGCCGGAAGCGTGGAGACCTGCCTGTTCACGGTGGTCCCCGGTTTCGAGCTCGCATACTGCCGGCTCTTCGGGGCGAGGCGGGTGGCCGCCTCCTCGCTCGACCGCGGCTGCGCCAGCGCAGCCTTGTCGATGTTCCGGATTCCCACCGTGCTCATGCGCTGGGATGTGGAACGCTGCCCCGAGCGCTGGCTCCACGAGGCGGCGGCATGAGCACTGCCGCGCACTTCGACTATTCGGAAGCCTTCGGCCGCCAGATCGGCGTGCTCAAGGAAGAAGAGCAGCACCGGCTGCGCGCCGCGACGGTTGCGCTCGCGGGCCTGGGAGGCGCCGGTGGCGCCCAATTCGTCGCCCTCCTGCGGCTGGGGGTCGGCCGCTTCCATCTCGCCGATCCCGATCGCTTCGAGCTTGCCAACTTCAGCCGGCAGCTGGGCGCGTTGATCGACACCGTCGGGCGCAACAAGGCGGAAGCCATGGCGGAGATGGGCGCGCGCGTCAACCCAGAGGTCGGCATGCGGGTGTTTCCGGAAGGCGTCAACGCGACGAACTTGCTCGACTTCCTCGACGGCGTGGACCTCGTCATCGACGCGATCGACTTCTTCGCCGTGGCTGTGCGGCGGCTGCTCATGGCAGAGTGCCGCCGCCGGGGATTGACCGTCGTGCTCGCGTCACCGGTGGGTTTCGGAGCGTCCGTCGTCGTGTTCCCGCCGGCGGGGGACTCCTTCGAAGAGCACTTCGGCCTCCGGGACGGTATGACCCGCTTCGAGCAGCTGCTCGCTTTCGCGCTGGGCGTGGGTTACGGGCTTTCCGAGGAGGTAGATCTCACGCGCGTCGACCTCTCGCGGGCAACCGGGCCCGCAGTCGGAACGGCGTGTCTTCTCGCCGCGGCGATGAGCGCCACGGAGGCCGTGAAGCTGATAGCGCGGCAGGGCCCCGCACCGACCGGGCCCTATGGCGTTCATTTCGACCCGCTTCGAGGTCGGACGGTCGCCCTCGGCAAGTTGCCGGGGCTCGCCGATTCGCCGGAGGGCCGCGCGCTTCGCGACGCGTTTCTGCGACGAATGCCGGGCCTCGGGGAGCTACTCGAGCGGGAGCCCGCATGAGGATCGAGGTGATCGAGCGCTTGCTGGAGTTCGCGACGAGTGCTCCATCGGGCGACAACGCACAGCCGTGGCGATTCACGTTCGACCCCGAAGAGCGGTCGCTTGCGATCGGGATCGAGGAGTCGCGCGTGGACTCCCCGAAGGCGATGTGGCGCTTCATCGCGCGGCTGTCCGTTGGCGCGGCGCTCGAGAACCTGATCCGGGCGGCGCCGTGCCTGGGTCTGGATGCGACGCTTGTCGAACCTCGCCCCGGCGAAGCGGCGCGGGTTGCCCTTCAGCGGTCGCCCGGCTCGGCGGTTCCGCCGGACGAACTCGCGCTTCTCGAACGCCGCACCACCAACCGGAAGGCCTACGACGGCTCGGCGGTGCCATCCGGGACTGCGGCCCGGCTCCGGGACTCGACGCCGTCCCGATGCGGCGTCTCGACGCACTGGATCCTCGACCGCGCGCGGATCGAAGCGATGGCGGAGTTGATGTTCCGGATGGACGCGACGATGTATGGTGTCCGGGCCATCTGGAAGTCGATCGAAGGCCGGATTCGTTTCGACCGGCCGTGGGATGACGAGGTGGGCCTGGGACTGTCCCAAGGTTCCCTCGAGCAGCCGAGGCTCAAGCTCTGGACGATCCGGAACCTCGGTGGCTTGCCCCATTCCTGGCTTCGAGGCATCGGCCTCGTGAGTGCGTTTTCGCGCCGCACACGCGCGCTGGTCCGCAGCGCTTCGGGGGTGTGCTATCTGGTGTCGGAGGACAGCCGTGCGGAGGCGGACGTCCGGGCCGGGCGGCTTCTGCAGCGCGCCTGGCTGGCGCTGGCGGCGGAGGGGTTCGCGACGCACCCGATGAACACCATCGCACTGATGGAGCACGTGCTCGCGCACGGAGAGCCGGAGATACGAAGTTGCGTCGAGGCGACGCCCATGCCGCGCTGGATCCGCGAGTTCAAGGCGTTAGTACCCGGGGCAGGCGAGCGACGCAGCGTCTTCCTGATGCGGTTCGGCCGCGCTCCTACGCCAACCATTCGGAACGGTCGCCTGCCTGTTCCATCCGTGCTTAGCGTGTGCACCGGAGCGACGAGCCGCCGCGCCTGAGCCCCTTCCGAGCTACATCGCCAACTGACGAAGCTCGGCTTCGCGCTCGCCAGGAAGGCGGCGCGCGAGCGTCAGCGCGCGGAGTGGCCGGTGAGCCGGACTTCGACTCTTTCGGCGGCGTCGAGCCCGGCGTAGTACTCGCGCAGGATTTCCAGTACCTCCGGTCGCGAGAATTCCGCGGGGACCGGGTCGCCCTCGGACAGCCACTTCCTGAGCTTCGTGCCGGAGACCAGCAGCCGGTCTTCGGCCGCGTGCGGGCAGGTGCGGTCGGAGGCCATGCCGCCGCAGCGGTAGCACCAGAACGTCCAGTCGATCTTGAGCGGGCGCGTCTCCAGCGCGTCGCGCGGGATTTCGTCGAAGATGCGGTGCGCATCGAACGGGCCGTAGTAGCTGCCGACGCCGGCGTGGTCGCGCCCGAGGATCTGGTGCGAGCAGCCGTAGTTCTGGCGAAAGAGCGCGTGCAGCAGCGCCTCGCGCGGCCCCGCGTAGCGCATGTCGAGCGGGTAGCCCGATTGAACGACGGTCTTCTTCACGAAATATTTTTCGATGAGGACCGCGATCGCCCGCGTGCGAACCTCGGCGGGGATGTCGCCGGGCTTGAGGTTGCCGAGCAGGGAGTGGACCAGCAGACCGTCGCAGGTTTCGATCGCTATTTTCGCCAGGTATTCGTGCGAGCGGTGCATCGGGTTGCGGGTCTGGAACGCGGCGACAGTCGACCAGCCGTTCGCCTCGAACGCGACGCGCGTATCGCGGGGCGTCATGAACAGAGCGCCATAGCGCTCGCGGAAGCCGCCTTCGGACAGCACCTTCACGTTGCCGGCAATATTGACCTCGCCCTGCTCCATCACCATCTTCACGCCCGGGTGCGCGGAATCGGCCGTCCGAAACACCGTCGCGCATTCGTGCGCCTTGTTGATGGAGTATTTCTCGGTGACCCTCATGGTGCCGAGGATCTCGCCGTTTTCCGGGTCGATGAGCGCAACGTCTCCGCCGGTTCCAAACGCTGCGGCATCCTCCTTGCTCGTCGACAGCGTGATCGGGATCGGCCAGAATAGCCCGCTCGCCGTCCGCATCCCGTCGCACACGCCCTGCCAGTCGGCGTGAGTCATGAAGCCGTCGAGCGGCGTAAAGCCGCCGATGCCGAGCATGATGAGGTCGCCCTTCTCGCGCGAGCTTACGACGACTTTCGGGAGCGACTGTGCGCGCCGGCGCTCCTCCGCGAGCACCGCGCCCTCGAGCATCAAGGGACGCAAGTCTCCGCCGCCGTGGGGATTGACGAGCCGGGACATCAATGCGAAGCGAGGGGTGGCACGGGCGTTGATCGGAGGCGAGAAGGTTAGCACGCGTCAGGCCGCCGCCCGATGTATTAATTTTATTAGCGAATAAGCCGCTTCGATTCGGGCGGAGCGCGGGGCGGCTCGATTGGCCTAACTCGCGGGGCCAGCATGGAAAATACGGTGTTGTGCTATGATTCGCCGACTCGCGATTCTGGGCTCAAAAAACGCCGGAACAAGAACCATACGGAGGACCCGGCAACTGTGGTCGCGTACGGGCTCTTGGAGGTTGTATTCTGGTTCTGGAAACGGTATGCGTGAGGACCGCCCCGGCGCTGTTTCTGGGAGCAGCTCTTGCCGCCCTGGCGGCGCCGGACGCTCTCACGCGCGACCCCTTCGGCACCGAACGTTACGTTCCGACCGCGCCGGGCGTCATGTGGCAGTCGCCGGATGCCTTGCCGCAGGTGCCGCCTGCGCCTACGAGCCCGTTGCCGGCGGGGGACCGGCCCCTCTCCCTGCCGGAACTGACGGAGTTCGCGCTTCGGAACAATCCCAGGACCCGTCAGGCCTGGTTCGCGGCCCGTGCTGCCGCCGCCGGAGTGGGCATCGAGCGCTCCGACGACCTGCCGAGCATCACCGTCGATGGCGTCTACCAGCGCAGCGAATCGGGCAGCCAGACCGGGAATCAGAACCCTTGGTTGACCCGCTACGGGCCCGCCGTGACCCTGACTTACCTGCTGTACGATTTCGGCGCCGGCGACAGCCGCGTGCGCGCGGCGGAATACCAGGCGCTCGCGGCGGTGTTGACGCAGAACCGGGTCCTGCAGGAGGTCGTCTTTCAGGTGGAGCAGGCGTATTACCGCTTCCTCGGGTTCGAGGCGCTCGTCCGGTCGAACGAGCTGTTCCTCAAGAGTGTGACCACGTCGCTCGATGCGACCCAGCGCCGCCGGGAAGGCGGGCTCGCGACCGCGGCGGACGTGTATCGCGCCGAGACCCAGGTCGCACAGGCCCAGTTGAACCTGTCGCGCAGCCGGGGAGAGGTGGAAAAAGCGCGAGGCTCGCTCGCGTCGGCGATCGGCCTTCCCGTTGGCACCGCGCTGCGGGTACAGACGTTCGAGGGAGAGCCGCGCATTCGTGAGATCACGGAGTCGATGAACGACATCCTGAACCGAGCGAAGGTCAACCGTCCGGACCTCATCGCCGCCGAAGCCCAGACGCGCGCGGCGCGCGCGCAGGCCGAGGCAGCGGAGCGCAGCGGGCTGCCGAGGATCACCATCTCGGGCGTCACCGGGAGAACTTTCTATGGCGACGACCGCCCCTTCACCGATACCAACAGCTTCATCGTGAACCTGAGCATCCCGCTGTTTACCGGCTTCAACCATACCTACACCGTGCGCCAGGCCGAGGCCAGAGCGGGGCAGGCCGAAGCTTCGCGCGACGCACTGACCCGCCAGACCGAGCTGGAGGTGTGGCAGTCCTACTACGACGTGCAGACCGCGGCCGACGGCGTCAGCACCACGGCGGTTCAGCTGCGCGCGGCGCAGCAGACCGCAGAGGCAACGCTTGCCCGGTATCGGGGCGGCTTCGGGACGCTCCTCGACCTGATCACTGCGCAAGTCGACGAGTCCAATGCCAGGGTGCAGAGAATCCAGTCCTACCTTGACTGGTTTACGGCGGTGGCGCGCCTTAACCTTTCGATCGGTGCGAGCGACAGCACCCCCTACGCGGGCCGCAGCCAATGAAAAGACTCGTCATGGCCGGGATCTTCATCGCCATCGCTGCCGGCGGCTATGGCGCGTGGTGGTGGTGGCAACAGAGCGCTGCCGCAGCGGTCGAGGGCAAGAGTGCGAAGGGGAAAGGCAAGGGCCTTGCCCTCGTCGTCAAGGCGGTGAGGGCGACGGCGAAGCCGATGCCGGTGCTGATCGAGGCCGTGGGCACCGTCGAGCCCGAGCATAGCGTGCAGGTGCGGGCCCAGGTCTCGGGCGTGCTGCAGACGGTGCTGTTCAAGGAGGGTGACCTCGTCAAGGCGGGACAGCTTCTGTTCCAGATCGACCCGAGAACGTTTGAGGCCGCGTACCGGCAGGCGCAGGCGCAGCTCGCGCGCGACATGGCCCAGCTTGAAAACGCCAAGGTGCAGCAGGAACGGCTCGAGCCCCTGCTCAAGCGCGAGTTCATCACGCGCCAGGAGTACGATGTCGCGGTGACCTCCACCAAGTCGCTCGAGGCGATCGTCGCGGCGGACCGCGCGCTGCTGGAGCAGGCGCGCATCCAGCTCGAATTCTCCCGCATCCACGCGCCGATTTCCGGCCGCACCGGGGCACTCGCGATCAAGCCGGGCAACCTGGTGCCCACCGCGGGCGGCGGCGTGCCGCTCGTCACCATCAACAGCACAGATCCCATCCTGGTGACTTTCAGCATTCCCGAGCGCCAGCTGGAGGAGATCCGGCGCTACCAGAGCGAGAAGGACATGCGCATCGAGATCCTGCCGGACCGGACCGGGCCGGCGGTGTCCGAAGGGAAGCTCGTGTTCATCGACAACACGGTGACCCAGCAGACCGGCACCGTCGTGTTGAAGACGCGCGTCTCGAACAAGAACGAGTTTCTCTGGCCCGGCCAGTTCATCAACGTGCGCATCGTTCTCAAGATCGAGCCCGATGCGGTGGTCGTGCCGGAGGTCGCCGTGCAGCCGGGGCAGGACAGCAGCTTCGTCTACATGATCGACGGGGACAGCCGGGTGCAGGTGCGCCCGGTCAAGGTGTCGCGCCAGATCGGCGGCGAGGTCGTCATCGCGTCCGGCGTGCGGGCCGGGGATCAGGTCATCACCGAGATCCCGCAGGCGCTGACCGAAGGAGCGAGAGTGCGGCTGGCGGAAGCAGAGGGCGCCGCCGACAAGGGCAAGGCCGAGGGCAAGGGAAAGAAGGGCGTCGCGAAGGGTGACGCGAACGTCCAGAAAGGATCGAAAGGGTAGCGGCCATGAATCTCTCGAGAATCTTCATCGACCGTCCCGTCGCGACCACGGTGCTGGTTGCCGCGATCTTGATCTTCGGCATGTTCGCGTTCCGGGTGCTGCCGGTGAACGAGCTGCCAAACGTCGATTTCCCCACGATACGGGTCGACGCGGAGCTGCGCGGGGCCAACCCCGAGATCATGGCCTCGACCGTCGCCACGCCCCTGGAACGCCAGTTCAGCCAGATTCCCGGCGTCGACAGCATGAATTCGGTCAGCAGCAACGGCCGCACGCGCATCACGCTGCAGTTCAGCCTGGAGCGGGACATCGACTCCGCGGCCCAGGACGTGCAGACCGCGATCTCGCAGGCGATGCGGCGGCTGCCCGACGGCGTGGATCCGCCGACCTTGCGCAAGGTCAATCCCGCGGACTTCACGATCATCTTCCTGGCGGTCAGCGCCAAGACCCTGCCGCTCCAGCAGCTGCACGAGTTCGCGGAGACCAACATCGCGCAACGCTTGTCGAGCGTGAACGGCGTGGCGCAGGTCATCGTTTTCGGCGCGCAGAAGTACGCGGTGAGGGTGTTCGTCAATCCCGAAGCGCTGTCGAAGCGCGGCCTGGGCCTCGACCGGGTCGTAGCCGCAATCCAGAACGCGAACAGCAACCTGCCATCGGGCATGCTCCAGGGCAGCGCCCGCAGCTTCACTGTCAAGTCCTCGGGCAAGCTCGAGCGCGCGAGCGGGTTCAACGACCTCGTCATCACCTACCAGGACGGCATGCCGGTGCGGCTCTCGGACATCGGCTGGGCGGAGGACGGGATCGAGAACGCGCGGGTGAAAAGCTGGTTGAACGGCGAGCGCAACATCGGGCTCGGCGTGTTCCGCCAGCCCGGTGCGAACACGGTCGAGGTCGTCAGGCGCGTGCGGGAGCTGCTCCCGGAGATCGAGCGCGAGGCGCCTCCCGGAGTGAGGATCAACGTCGTCAACGACCGCTCCGAGTTCATACAGGCCTCGATCCGCGAGGTCGAGTTCCATCTGGTGCTCTCGATCATCCTCGTGGTGCTCGTGATTCTCGCCTTCCTGCGCAATGCGCGCTCGACGATCATCACCGCGCTGATCCTGCCGACATCGGTCATCGGCACCTTTGCGGCGATGTACCTGCTGGGATTCAGCCTGAACAACCTGTCGCTGATGGCCATCATCCTCGCGGTCGGCTTTGTGGTGGACGATGCGATCGTGGTGCTGGAGAACATCACCCGGCACATGGAGATGGGCAAGGACCGCATGCGGGCCGCGCTCGACGGCTCGAAGGAGATCGCGTTCACCGTGCTGTCGATGACCATCTCGCTCTCGGCGGTGTTCATCCCGATTCTCTTCATGGAGGGGCTGCTCGGTCGGCTGTTCCGCGAGTTCGCGGTGACGATCGGCGTGGCGGTGCTGATATCCGGCGCGGTCGCGCTCTCGATGACCCCGATGATGTGCAGCCTGATGCTCGCGCCGAAGCACTCGCACGGCCGGGTGTACCAGTTCTTCGAGTGGCTGTTCGACGCGTCGCGCGATTTCTACGAATCGAGCCTGCGGTGGACCATGCGCCACCGCGGCCTGATGCTGATCGGATCCGCTGTGTTCCTCGCGCTGATCGTGGTCATCTACAAGATGGTCCCGCAGGGCTTCATCCCGCGGCAGGATACCGGCGTCATCTTCGGCAACACGCGGGCTCCCGAAGGCGTCCCGTTTGCCGAGCTGGAGCGGCGGCAGCGCCTGGCCGCGGAGATCGTCCAGAAGCACCGGGACGTGGAGGCCGTCATGTCCACTGCCGGGCAGGGCACGGGGGGCACCACCGGGGACAATCTCGGCAGGCTGATCGTGCGCCTGAAGCCCCGTGACGAGCGCAAGCTCACCGCGGACGAAGTAATCCAGGAGCTGCGCCGGCCGTTCGCCGGGGGTGCGCTGGGACTGCGCGTGTTCATGAACAATCCTCCCGCCATCAATATCGGCGGCTTGGTGGGAACCGCCGACTATCAGATGGTCCTGCTGGGCTCCGACCTGAAGACGCTCTACGCCGAGGCGCAGGAGTTCGAGACCCGGCTGCGCGAATCGGACTTCCTGCGCGAAGTGAGCTCAAGCCTGGAGCTCCGCAATCCCGAGATCCAGATCAACATTCTCCGCGATCGCGCGGCGGCGCTGGGCGTTTCGCCGCAGCAGGTCGAGACAGCGCTCTACAACGCCTACGGAGGGCGCCAGATCAGCACGCTGTACGGCGCCACGGACCAGTACCTGGTGCTGCTCGAGCTCGATCCCCGCTTTCAGCGCGACATCACCGCGCTGCGATCACTCTACGTCCAGTCGAGTACCGGGCGAATGGTGCCCATACACGCCGTGGCCGATGTGACCATGGGCGTCGGACCCGTGTCGGTGAACCATTACGGGCAGCTGACCTCGGTCGTCATTTCATTCAATCTGGCGCCGGGCGTGTCGATCGGCGACGCGGTATCCCGGCTCCAGCGCACGGCGGCCGAGACGCTACCCAGCGGGATATCCGCCAAGATGGTGGGAAGCGCCAAGGCCTTCCAGGACGCGTTTCGCACGCTCCCGCTGCTGCTGCTGATCACGATACTGGTCATCTACATGGTGCTGGCGATCCTCTACGAGAATTACGCCCACCCCATCACCATCCTCACGGCGCTTCCGTTCGCCGGCTTCGGGGCGCTGCTCGTGCTGCTGATCTTCGGCATGGAGCTCAACATCTTCAGCTTCGTGGGCATCATCCTGCTGGTGGGGCTGGTCAAGAAGAACGGCATCATGATGGTGGATTTCGCTCTGCAGCTGCAGCGCGAGAAGAACCTGCCGCCGCAGGAGGCGATCGTCCAGGCCTGCCTCATCCGCTTCCGGCCGATCATGATGACGACACTGGCGGCGATCTGCGCCGCCCTGCCCATTGCGTTCGGCACCGGAACCGGATCGGAAATGCGCCAGCCGCTGGGCGTCGCCGTGGTCGGCGGGCTGGTGTTCTCACAGATGCTGACGCTGTACGTGACGCCGACTTTCTACGTCAGCATGGAGCGCCTGGTGAATCTCGTCCGCAACGGCCGGCGGCCCGCAGCCGAGGCTCTCGGACCGTAGCGCGGGCTCTCACGGGCCGCATTTGCCAGGCCGGGCGGAGCCCGTGGCAGCTCGCGCGGCGATCGATGCTCAGGCTGCTGAAATTGCAGAAGAAAATGTTTTGACTCGGTCAATCCCACGCGGTTATAATTCACAGTCTAGCGCGGGGTGGAGCAGTCTGGCAGCTCGTCGGGCTCATAACCCGAAGGTCAGAGGTTCAAATCCTCTCCCCGCTACCAGTTTCCGGACTCCGGCGCATGGCCCGGTGTCCCCTAAGTCAGGCCGCAGAGCACGCGCGGTACCCCTTAGAAACGTTCTTTAACAATCTACAGCCGATAAGTGTGGGCACTTGGTGCTGGGGGCCCGCGGCGCTTTTGCGTACGCGGAATCTCGATGCACCAATGGCTCGCACGGCGTTACACATACGTCAAGCGAGTTAATACTTTGCAGTGATTAAACTGAAGAGTTTGATCCTGGCTCAGATTGAACGCTGGCGGCATGCCTTACACATGCAAGTCGAGCGGCAGCGCGGGGGCAACCCTGGCGGCGAGCGGCGAACGGGTGAGTAATACATCGGAACGTGCCCAGTAGCGGGGGATAACCAGTCGAAAGATTGGCTAATACCGCATACGATCCACGGATGAAAGCGGGGGACCGCAAGGCCTCGCGCTATTGGAGCGGCCGATGTCGGATTAGCTAGTTGGCGGGGTAAAAGCCCACCAAGGCGACGATCCGTAGCTGGTCTGAGAGGATGATCAGCCACACTGGAACTGAGACACGGTCCAGACTCCTACGGGAGGCAGCAGTGGGGAATATTGGACAATGGGCGCAAGCCTGATCCAGCCATGCCGCGTGAGTGATGAAGGCCTTAGGGTTGTAAAGCTCTTTTACCAGGGAAGATAATGACGGTACCTGGAGAATAAGCCCCG
>Ga0187893_10002416_pt1 | contig 41138 bp, 33 predicted proteins | sample MA1701074metaG_FD_139574 | JGI IMG/M metagenome (GOLD analysis project Ga0187893, IMG submission 139574) | White microbial mat communities from a basaltic lava cave in the Kipuka Kanohina Cave System on the Island of Hawaii, USA - MA170107-4 metaG ...
CGATGGCCTGGAGCGCGTCCCCGACATCGGCCGCCTGCGGGTAGCGCCGCGCCGGCTCTTTTTCGAGGCAGCGGTCGACGACGGCCTGGACCGCGGCTGGCACGGTGTCGGGCAGCGTAGCGGGTGGGTCGCGCAGAATCGTCGAGTACAGCTCGGGCACCGTCGCGGCGCGAAACGGCGGCGTGCCGCTCACCATCTCGAACAGCAGCACGCCGAGCGCCCAGATGTCGGTGCGCGCGTCCGCGTCGTCGCCGCGCACCTGCTCGGGCGCCATCGCATAGGGCGTCCCTGCCGCCGCCCCCGCCGGCACCGCCGACGGCATCGTCGTGACCGCGCTCATCGCCACGTCGCCCCGACGCGCCAGGCCGAAGTCGACGATCTTGAGCCGGCCGTCCGGCGTCACGATCACGTTGGCGGCCTTGAAATCGCGATGCACCACGCCGCGGTCGTGGGCATAGGCGAGCGCGTCGGCCGCCTGTCTCGTCAGGTCGACGGCCTGATCGAGCGGCAGCGGGCCCTCCTGGAGCCGTTCCCGCAGCGACCGGCCCTCGACGTACTCCATGGCGATGAACGCCACGCCGGCGGAGGCGCCGACTTCGTGAATGGTGCAGATGTTGGGATGGGTGAGCGCCGCCGCGGCGCGGGCCTCGCGGACCAGCCGCGTTCGGGACCGGGCGGGATCGTCAGCGGCGCCCGCCAGCACTTTCAGCGCGACCGGCCGCTGCAGCGTCGTGTCGTACGCCAAGTAAACGGCGCCCATGCCGCCGCGTCCGAGCAGCCGCTCGAGGCGATACGCGCCGAGCAGCGTGCCCGGCTCCAGCGACCCCAACGCCGCCGTGGTCTCGGGGTCGACCCCCATTGGCGTGCGCGCATTCTACACCCCGCGCCAGAGGCGAAAGGCGGGCCTTCAGGCCCGCCTCAGAAGTCGACCAGCCGCGTGTACTTGACGATGAAGGAGCGGCCGAGGAGCTCCTCGGCGGTGAGCAAGTTCGTGTCGCGGCGGTCGTTGTAGACGGCGAAGAGGCCCGTGCCGCTCCGGTTGAGGAGCGCGAGGCGGATGTTCGACGACACCGTCGAGGTTTGCCGGTTGTACTGAACTAGTCCCTGAATGCTCGCTAGGCTCGTGAACGAGTAGCCGACGTTGAGCGGCACGAGATCGTTCTTGAAGCTACCGAATGGCAGCTTGATTTCGTCGCGGCTCCACCCCCACGAGGAGAGGAGCCGCGCGCCGACCCGTGCGCCGAGCAGGAACTCCCAGCCGAAATGATCGCCGTCGTAGTACCGCCCGTTCTTCGTCTGCACCGAAATGTTCAGGGGCGCGCTCGGGTCGGAGATGTACTCGATGCCCCCGGTCCACGAGGCGTACTCGCCCGGCGGGACGATCACGCGCCGGCCGGTGACGTCCTGGTACGCCGTGAAGGGACGGAGAGGACGATCCAGGCTGAAGTCTATCGCGGCGGTTATGCGGCCGCCGCCGAGCGGCTGGATCTCGAAGGCGTGCATGTGCCCGTAGGTGCTCTCGAGGCGGTTCGCCAGATCCAGGTAGACGTTGTAGTTCAGCGACGAGACGAGCCGGCGGATCGACGGCCACTGTTTCGGCTGGTACGACCAGCCGTAGCGGCTCTCGATGCGCCGGTACGCTTTGCGCTGCAGGAACCCGACCTCGGGGTTGAACCGCTCGCCCACCTGCGAGTAGCCGACGGCGCTGCTCCAGACGGGACCGGCGTAGTTGTAGTAGATGCGGCCGGCGTAATCGGACCCGCCCTTGACCTCGGGGGAGTCGGTGCGCGCGAGGAAGGCGAACAGACGGCTGTTGGTCGTCGCCTGCCATGCCGCGTCAACGGCGTACGCCCGGTTGAAGTCGTCGGCGGGCGCGAGCCGCCCGGCGCCCTGCCGGTTCACGAGGATCCCGCCGAAGTTCGAGCGCCCGATCTCGCGCTGCAGGCGCACGACGGTGAAGTTGTTGGAGGCTGCGAGCGCCGCGCCGGTCCGCGCATCCACCGCTTCGTCGGTCTGCAGGTTCAGGAGTCCGATCTTGTAGCCGCCACCGAGATTCCCGCTCAGCCGCGCGCCGCCGAGAACGTCGATCGGCTGCCCGCTCTGCGTCGCTCCCTGGCCGCTCGACGCAAACCCGATACGCCGCGAGAAGAACAGATCGATCGCCTGCGGCTGGCCCACCTGAAAGAGCTGCGCGTTCTCGAGAAAGAACGGTCGCTTCTCAGGGAAGAACAGCGCGAAGCGCGTGAGATTGACCTGCTCCTCGTCGGCTTCGACCTGCGCGAAGTCGGTGTTCACGGTGGCGTCGAACGTCAGGCCGGCGCGCACGCCCCATTTCATGTCGAGGCCGAGCCGGCCGCTGCGGTCGACCGAGCCGGTCCGCAGCGTCTTGTCGTCGTTGACCGCGCCGGCGACGTACGGAATGAAGCGCAGGTCGCGCCGCGCCGGCAGCGTCAGGCCGTTCAGCTTGCCCGCCGACGACACGCGGTAGAGGCTGTAGCCGCGCGGGATAGCCGACAGGAAGACCTGCTCGTTCTTCCGCCGGATGTTCCGCATCACGTTGACGCCCCACGTCCGCTCCGAACCGGGGTTGTACCGTAGCGTCCGCAGCGGAATGGCGAACTCGGCTTCCCAGCCGCGCTCGGTCAGCTGCGCGCGCACCGTCCAGTCGGCGTCCCAGTTGGCGTTGAAACCGCGGAAGGCGCCGCGCTGAGACCCGCCAATGCTCGACTGCATCATTCCCCCGGCCGCCGTTTGTCCCTCGCCCATCACCTGACCGTCCAGCTCGATGCCGAAGGGGTTCGTGCCGAAGACGAACGCGTTCTGGCCGTCGTTGAAGGTGTCGAGGAGGATTTCGATCGAGTCGGTGTCGGCGAGGCCCGCGTCGCGGCGGCTCTCGCTGACGACGATCTCGCCGGGAGCGGCGTCGTAGCAGATGACCGCGATGTAGAGGTTGCCGCGGCCGATGAGGAACCGCACTTCCGTGCGCTCGGTGGTCGGCTGGCCCTCGTTCGGTTCCTGCTGGACGAACGCGGTAAACGGCTGAGCCGCCGACCAGACGCCCTCCTCGACCCGCCCATCGATCTGCGGGGCGTCCTCGCCGGTCAGGTGGCCGACCGTGAGCTGAGGGACGTCCTGCGCGGCGGCCACCGAGATGACGGCGAAGAGCGTAAGGATCGCGGCAATCGAGGTGCGCAGGGTCGGGTGTCCCATGCGGAATCGGCCGCTGATGATACTACGGCACCTCGGGCGCGTTCGTTGACACCTCCGGGAACGGCAGCTAGACTCCGACCGAGATGGCACTGCATGCCTCGCTCAGACTCGCCTGCTTGGTCGCCGCGTCGGCGGTCGCGCTTGGATCTGGCGTGCGTGCCCAGCAGCCCGCCACTCCTTCGACCTCCGACCCGGAAATTGGAAAGAAACTCTTCGTGCAGCGCTGCTCGGTGTGCCATCTGCCCGCGCTTGGACCGGGCCAGCCGCGATCGGTGGCACGCGCGCTCGACGGGTTGGTGAAGAGTCCCGAAACCGAAGCGGCGGCGCGCGTCATCATCCAACGCGGCATTCCGCAGCGCATGCCGGGATTCCAGTATGGGCTCGACGCGGCCGACATCGACCGCATCGTCGTGTACCTGCGTTCGTTGAAGTAACGGAGGCGACAGATGTCCCTGCGCCGATTCTGCCTTGTCATCGTTGTGAGCGTGGCCGCGACCGCTGGGCTGATGACGCTGTCTGCCGCACCCCAGCAGCCTGCGACCGCAAGGTGGGATGGCACGCTCTTCGGGACGATTCAGTCGGCGAGCCGACCGCTCGAAGGCATTGTCGTCTCGGCGCGCGCCGAGGGCACGCCGATCACGACGAGCGTCTTCACCGACGCGCGGGGTCGCTACTACTTTCCGTCGCTCGAGAAGGGGCGGTACCGCGTGTGGGCGCAGGCCGTCGGATTCGAGACGGCGCGCGCGGCCGTCGATCTCGCGGCTCTCACGGGTGAGGGGATCGTTGCGCACGACTTTTCGCTGACGCCGCTCAAGGACTTCACACGCCAACTGTCTGGTCCGGAGTTCATGAATGCGCTGCCCGAAGACACATTCGATCGGCGCCGCATGAAGGCGATCTTCCGGAACAACTGCGCCGGCTGCCATCAGCCGAACTTCGTGCTGCAGAACCGGTTCGACGAGGCAGGCTGGCGCGCCGTCATCGATGTGATGGCACGCATCGGCATCTACGGCACCCCGCCGCGGCCCGACGCCGCACCGCTGCCGCTCATCGACGCCTTCAAGGACGACCTCGCGACGTACCTGGCCGAGATGCGCGGTCCAGGGCCGTCGCCGATGACGTTCACGCCGCTGCCGCGTCCGACTGGCGAGAGCGCGAGGGTCGTCATTACGGAGTACGACGTCACTGGGAATGCCAATCCGAACGCGTACGTCACGCAGGACGGCAGCGATTGGCTCGAGGGCGTGCCATCGGCGTACGAGGCGCGCGGCCCGCACGACGCGGAAGTCGACTCCCGCGGGTTCGTCTGGATCGCCGATTCGCAGGACAATCGTGTGCGCACGATCTCGAAGCTCGATCCAAAGACGGGCGCGATCAAGAACTTCAAGCTCGAGCAGCGGCCGCCGACCGGTTGGGCGATGGGCAGCCACGGGATCGTGATCGACGCGAACGACATCGCGTGGTTCAACGCCGACGGCGGGCTCGGCAAGATCGATACGCGTACCGAGAAGATCGACTGGTTCGACCCGCCTGCCTCGATGGCGCGCGTCGGCGGCACCCTCGACGTCGACCTCCAGGGCATGGTCTGGACGACGACAGACGAGGGTGCGCTGCGGTTCGATCCGCGGACGAACACGTTCCAGGAGTTCAGATCGCTGAACTCGAATCGCCAGTGCCGCACGTACGGGATTGCCGCCGACATCGACGGCAACGGATGGTGGGCCCAGATGGGCTGCGACATGCTGGCGAAGAGTGACATCAAGACCGGGAGGTCACTCGAAGTGACGGTGCAGCGGCGGCCGGGGCTCGAGGCGCTCGCGACGCCGCGTGACACGGAGCTATACGAGCGCGTCGGCTCGCAGTGGAACTCCTCGGTGGTATGGACGCAGGGTCCCCGCCGGCTGGGCGCCGACCGGAAGGCGCCGTACGTCTACGTGGCGAACTGGTGGGGCGACAACCTCGCGAAGATCGACATCCGGACAAACAAGACTACCTACTATCAGTACCCGCTGCCCGGCTTTGCCGGCGTGTACGACGCGACCGTCGACAGGAATGGCAGGGTGTGGGTGAACCTGATGAATGGCGATCGCGTCGCGCAGTTCGATCCGCGGGCGGAACGCTGGACGGAGTATCTGTTGCCGAGCCGGGGAGCCGAAACCCGGTTCATCGCCGTCGACAACCACAAACCGACGGTCGAGGTCTGGACGCCATACTGGCGCACCAACCGTATCGCCCGGCTGCAGTTCCGCACTCAGGACGACCTACAGGCCGCGCAGCTCCGGGCGGAGCGTCTCCGCGCCGCCAGCCGGTAAACAGCCCACCTTCGACCTCCTGAAGAACTGGCCCAGGCGGCCCGCCGGCCGACCAGACGCGCGGTTCGTGCGTCATATCATGACGGCGGGCCAATGGCCAGCCTCGGCCGTTGGCCGCCCACTCACGATTCAGGAGGTGCAGGTGATGCGTACGATGCTGCGTACGGGCCTGGCGCTTTCAATCGCGCAGGCCCTCTCGTTCAACGCGCTGGCTCAGACCCCGGACGTGCGTCCCGCCGGGAGCGACACCTATCAGTGGTCCGGCGAGCTGGTCTCGTTCGACTCCACGGCCAACACCGCCACCGTCAAGGCCCGCATCGTCGACCAGGACGCTGCGGCCGAGGCCAAGACGTTCAAGGTTGGCGATCGCGTGCTGCTGCAGTGGTCCGGCTACGATGTGTATGCCGATGCCATCCGCCGGGTGATGCCGTATACCGAGAGCCGCAATGCGAACGATCGGTTTCTGCTGCCGGTCGAGCTGGCCTCGAACGAGACGCCGAATCAGTATCTGACGTTCCGGCTGCGGATGCCCGCGGCAAGCGCGTCCGCGCTGAAGTCGGTGAAGCCGGGAGAGTGGATCACGGTGACCTCGTCGCACAAAGCCGTGCGCGAGACCGATGCGGTCGTCTCCGCCCGCCCGTACGTCACGACGTCGACCCCGTCGACGGACTGACGATTTCACACGTGCGTAGTGTCCGGCTTTAGCCGGACCAGAGAGGGCGCGAACCGATTCCTCGGTCCGGCTAAAGCCGGACACTACGTACTCCGTCGACTATCGCGGCGGGGCGACCCCGGGAAACCACCGGAAGCCGAGGCCGCGCATGTGTTCGCCCGCCTTGTTTCCTTCGTGGCAGGCGGCTTCCCACATCTCGTTCGCGTAGCGGTCGCCGGCGGGCGCCGACGCCCGGCGGAAGGGCAGGCGGATCATCCACGGCTGCGTGAACACCGCCGGATCGTCGATCGTCACCTCGTAGTCGATGATGTTCGGATGGACGAGCGTGAAGCGCTCCACGAGGTGAACGTTCGCGCTGAAGAAGTTGCCTACCTGGTCGAGCCAGTTCTTTCCGTTCACGTTCGTCACGTCGACGACCAGCGTGGAGCCGTTCCAGCTGCCACGCGAGTGGCCCATCCACAGCTTGACCGTCGGCGATAGGCGATGCGGGCGTCCATCAGTGGGGATGTACCGGGAGTAGTGGCCGAAATTGAACAGCATCAGCACGTACCCGGGACCCTGGAGAATCTCGAAGCCGCCCCGGTACGTCGCGCGCGGGACCATGTACAGGCAATAGGTCTGCGGGTCGTTGTACAGCCGCTCGCCGGTCTGGCCCGGCCATCCACGTGAGAGGCCCGCGCGGATCTCATCGCGCTTCGCCCGGGCCCACGGCTGGTACGGCACTCGGCCGCCGGGCGGATCGGCGATGAACGTCTCTTCCGGCGGTGAGCTGATGTCGACGTAGTCGTGCTCCTCGATGTCGTCGCCGCCCGGCGTGCCCGCCCAGCGTCCACGAAGGTCGGGAACGCCGTCGGGCGTGCGCGGGGATGTGAACGGCGGAAGCTTCGCGCGCTCGACCGCCCAGCTGCGCGCGCCCGGCTCCTTCTTCGCGTCTTTCGGATACAGCGCCTGCGCACCGGCGGGTCCACCCACGGCGACCAACAGTAATGCGCCGCCTGTCCAGGCAGCCGCTCGACGCAGCATCAGCGAAACACCTCCGAGGCACATCCTACACCGCCACGGCGGCGGTCGAGAGTAGAATCCCCGCTATGAAGACGCGACAACCATTGCCGGTCGCGATTGTCATCATCCTCACGTCGGCGGCGCCGCTGGCCGCGCAGGCGACGATCGTTACGACCCGCGACTATCGGCAGGACCGCGACCGGTGGACCGATCCGGCGTATTACCTCCACAACACCGCTCGCGAGCTGACCGACATGCAGGTCGAGAACCGCTTCGGCCAGAAGGGGTCGGGCGCCGACAAGTACGACATCCGCAGCCCGTATCCGTTCAAGACGTCGATGGAGCACTACCAGGCGTGGCTGAAGAGAGCCAATGGCGGCACGACGCACACGTTCGCGACGCTACCCGACTGGGACGGCATCTGGAACGCGGGCCGTACATGGCTCGACAGCAACGACATTCAGGCGAGCACGATGGCGGCCGCGTTGACGCCGCAGTACCGCGAATACTACGTGCAGCAGGTGAAGGCGGAAGCCGAGGGGCGCCACTGGTGGGCCGCCGCGTTCTGCCTGCCCGACGGCTTCATTCGCGGCGTCTCGCGCGGACCGCAGCAGTTGTTCATCCGTCCGCGCCAGGTGCTGATGATCACCGACCAGCTCGTCGCGACCCAGGTGCGCTGGATCGAGACCGACGGCCGCGGCCATCGCCCCGAGCGGGAGCAGTTCGCGCAGTGGATGGGAGAGTCGATCGGGTTCTGGGACGGCAACGCGCTCGTCATCCATACGAACCAGATTCGCCAGTGGAATGCCACGCACTCGCTCTTCGAGTGGAGCGACCAGCTGACGGCGGTGGAGCGCTACGAGCGGATGGGTGATGAGATCGTTGGTGAGATCACCCTGTACGATCCGGTCGCCTTCCTCAACCCGCTCCACGCCAAGCTGCGGTTCACGCGGGAAAAGACGCTCGACCGGATGGTCTACAGCACCTGCACCGACACGAACGGGCCGTCATCGAAGGTCTTCGCGCGTCCAGACGGCCGCATCGACGAGCGGATTCCGGGAGATCCGCTCTACTGGGACCCCACCGATCCGCGGCCGTGGGCGAAGCATTACGCGATCGGGGAGAAGCGATAGGGTACGCAGGTCCGGCTGAAGCCGGACACTACGTACCTGCTGATGATCAGAACACCCAGCGCAGCCCGAGCTGCATCTGCCGCGCCGATGTGCGCGTCGTCGAGATGCGCCCCGCCGTCGGATTCGGCCGCCCGTCGATGAAGGCGACCATGTCCGGCGTTCCAAAGTTCGCCCGGTTGAACAGGTTGAAGGTCTCGAGTCGGAACTGGAGTCGCCCGGTCGCGACTCCGAAGTTCTTGAACACCGAGAGATCGACGGTGGCGAGCCCCGGCGACCGCACGGTGCCTTTTCCAAGGTTGCCGAAATACCCCAGACGCGACGGAGTGAACTGCGAGATGTCGAACCAGCGTTCCGGGTCGCCGGTCACCGGGTTGCTGTTACCGCCGGCGATCAGGTCCGGCCGCAGATTCTCGTCGTCACCGAAGCGCGTCGCCTGCTCGTCGCTCAGCTCCTCCACTGACAGCGGGTAGCCGTCCATCAGCGAGATGATGCTGTTCACCTGCCAGCCGGTCGCCAGCACGCGCGCGGCGCCCGTGAGGTTGCGCCCGAACGGCAGCTCGTAGGAGACGTTGGCCGAGAAGACCTTCGGAATGTCGTAGGCGGCGGGCCCCTTCTTCAGGTGCATGTCGTAGCCGTAAATGCCCCGCTGGCTCTGCGGCAGCTCGTCGCCGTTGCTCGTGACACCCGACCCTTCGTCGATCGCCTTGGAATAGGTGAACGAGCCGCCGAGCTGCAGCCCGTCGCTCAGGCGGCGCTGCACGGCGAGCGAACCGCCTTGGTACCAGAGGTCCGCGTCCGAGTACTGGATGCGCATCTCGCCGAAGTTCGGGTTGATGAGCGGGCTGTTCGGTGGAAAGAACTTCTCGCCCGCCGGCTGCGCCGGCCATCCTTCCCACTTTCTCAGATTGGCCAGTGTCTGGTGCCACAAGTGAAACCCGCGCGTGCCTGTGTAGTCGGCCGACACGACCCAGTTGGTGCCGAGCTGCCGTTGAAGGCCAGCGCTCCACCGGTAGTACGTCGTCTGGTCGAGGTCGTATTGCATTGTCCGGATGTTCGGCCGGGCGGCAGCACGGTTGAGCTGCGTCGCAAACGCATTGGGGAAATTGATGCCGCTCCCTTCGATTCGTCCGACGAGCGTAAACGGCGGCAGCTCCTGCAGCGACGTGCGAATGTTGTAGAGCATCGGGTGCTCGTAGAAGATGCCGAAGCCGCTGCGGATCGACATCCGCCCCTCCTGTGGCGCCCAGACGAGGCCGACGCGCGGGCTGAACGATTTCGCGGTTGGATTGTTGAAGAGCGGCCCGATCGTCACTTCCGGGTCGGTGAAGTTGATCAGGTTCGAGCTCTTGCCGTCGACTTCCGTCGGGACCGACGCGAATTCGTACCGCAGACCCAGGTTGAGGGTGACGTCGCTCCGCACCTGCCAGTTGTCCTGGAAGTACGCCCCCAGCAGGTGCTGGCGGAGATCGCGGCGTGGATCGTCACCGCCCGGTACCATCACGTCGAAGCGCCTAACGGTGGCTGTCAGGAGACTTTCGAGGTTGCGGAATTCGTAGATGCCGTTGCAGCCGCGGGTACAGGAGTTGATGTTGTAGTGATAGTACGTCCATTCACCGCCCAGGCGGTACGAGTGGTTTCCACGGATGAGCGAGTACCCTTCCTTGATCGCGTACCCCTGCTGCCGGTACTTCGAGGGATCGACGCGGAAGCCGATGGCCGAGAGCACGCCGGGGACGTCGATCTGCCCCATGCGCTGGCGGTCGGGGCGGAAGGTCAACCCCGAGAAATCACGGGAGGTGAGCGGCAGGTCGCCCTGAGGCTGGGTGTCGCTGTACCCGAAGTGCAGCTCGTTCAGAGACGATCCGCTCAGCACGGCCGTCCATTTCGACCCCAACACATGCTTCGTGCTGCGCGTCCCGACCGACGCGATGCCGCTTTCCGATTCTTGGCCGGTGAGCTGGTGCAGAATCCCGTGCGGCGATCGCTCACCACGGTCGAAGTTGTACGTGCCGGACAACGTATGCCCGCCCGTCATCTGGTAATCGACCTTGCCGAGCGCAAAGTCGTTGTCGGTGACCTGGTTCAAGCTGCCCGCGATCAGCACCGTATCGCCGAAGTCCTCCACGATCGAGTTGCTCTGGCCGGGCACCGGGTAGAGCGCGAGGTAGGGCGCCATCGCCGGGTGCACGGCCACCGTGCGGCCGTTCGCCAGCCGTCCCTGCCGCGCGTTCACGCTCGGGACGAGCGCCGTGTCGGTTCGGCCCTGATCCTCACGCAGCCTTTCATAACTGCCGAAGAAAAACAGGCGGTTGCGCATGATCGGGCCGCCGAGCGAGAAGCCGAACTGATTGCGTTCCAGGTCCGGCTTCGGTCGGTTGAACTTCTTGTCGAAGTAGTTCGGCGCGTCGAGCGCATCGTTGCGGTAGAACTCGAACACCGACCCAGCGAACGTGTTGGTGCCTGACTTGGTGACCGCGCTGACGATGCCGCCGGCCGCGCTGCGATATTCGGCCGAATAGTTGTTGGTGACGATCTGAATCTCCTGTACCGTCTCGGCGCCCATGTACGAGCCGGACGATCCCTGCGCGTTGCCGGACAAGTCGGCGTTGGACACGCCGTCGAGCAGATACAGGTTCTGCGTGCCGCGCGCGCCCGCCACGGTGAACTTGTCGCCCATGCCGCTGAACACGCCCTGCGTGCCGGAGCTCGGAATCTTCACCACGCCCGGCTGCAAGTAGGTGAGCTGCGTCAGGTCGCGGTTGACGAGCGGCAGATCCTCGACGCGGCGCGCGTCGATCAGATTCGACACCGTCGCCGACGTCACTTCGACCAGCGGCGCCGCGCCGGTGACGATCACTTCCTGCGAGACTGAGGCAAGCGGCAGCGTGAGCTCGAGGACGATCGTGCGCCCGACCGTGAGCTGCAAGTCGCGGCGGACCGCCGTCCCGAATCCCTGGAGCGCCGCCGTAACCTCGTAGTCCCCAATCGGCAGGTTCGGCGCCTCGAAGCGCCCGTTCTCGTTGGCGAAGACGGTGCGGGCGAGGCCCGTCCCGATATTGCGGATGTTCACCTCGGCGCCCGGGAGCGTCGCCTTGGTCTGGTCGATGACCGTCCCGCTGATCGTGCCCGTCGTCAGCTGGGCGAATGCGGTTGCATGTCCCAGCAGCAGCGCGAACAAGACGAACCCGAGAACGCGTGTCGGTTGCACCATGGGGCGTAGCCTGCACTGGGGGGCCGTATCGAGTCAAGACAGCCTCATCCCGTTCATGGCATGGAATAGAGGGTTCGCCAAGGCGACGGTCAAAAGGCGTAGAATCAGCCACGCAAAAGGAGGCTCGACCGTGACGCACGATGTGGCGCGGTGGCTGCTGCCGTGGATTGTTGGGGCGGCGCTGATGTTAACGGGGCTGGAGATGCCGGCGTTCGGGCAGCGTCCCTACTACGCGACGCCGCCGCCCGGGTCGGGGCCGACCCCTATGCGGCCGTACGGCGAGTCGGGGGGCTGCTCGGAGGACCCCGCGGTGCTGCACCGGTGCGGGCTCGAGAGGGCGAAGATGTTCGCGCCCCCGCGCACGCCCGATGGCGTGCCGAACTTCCAGGGTTTCTGGTTCCGCATCGGCGCGCGGAACGCGGAGAACGTCGAGGAGCATCCCGAAGGCCATGATGGCTCAGGGGGGAAGAGCCTCGTCGTCGACCCGCCGGATGGCCGCATCCCGTATCAGCCGTGGGCCAAGGCGAGGGTCGATACCCACTGGGCCAATTACTGGAATCCGGTCCAGCAGTGCATCGCCGACACGCCGCCGCGGCAGGCGTACAGCGCCGGCGCCCTGCAGATCGTGCAGACACCCGGCTACGTCTTCTTCATGACGGAGCAACTGCGGACCTACCGCGTGATTCCCACGACGCCGCGGCCGCACGTCGGAGCCAACATCCAGCTGTATATGGGTGATTCGCGCGGACGCTGGGAGGGAAACACGTTCGTCGTCGACGTCCGGAATCTGAAGGACCGCGTGTGGCTCGACCACGTCGGCAACACATTCAGCGAATCGGCCACCGTCGTTGAACGCTGGACGATGTTTCATCAGGATGTGATCCACTATCAGGCGACGATCACCGATCCCACCGTGTTCACCCGCCCGTGGACCCTGGCGTTTGGGTGGCGGCGAAACACGGAGAAGGACTTTCAGTTGCTCGAGAGCGCGTGCTGGGAGGGCGTGCAGGAAGGCCAGCAGCGCCTGAAGAATGAACTACGGGTGTACACCGGCGGCTTCAGGCGGTAGGTGCAACCTTCACGCGCTGGGGATCCGATGCCGACGTTCCGATATCATGGTCATCGCGCCCTGATGCGGACGGCCGTCTTCCTCGCGCTCACGCTTGCGGCGCTGGTCACGATTCCTGGCATTCCGGCCACTCCCTCGGTGTGGGCCCAGGCAGTCGGCGGCGCCGACGATCTGCTCGCAGCCGAGCAGGCGTACGCGCGCGTCCGCGCGCGCCGCGACGACGATTTTGTCGCACTGGCGGCGGCAAGGCCCGGGTATTCGTTCTGGCGGCACGTGTTCACCATTCCTGACGGGCACATCGCCTTCGGCAGCGCGTCGGATGGGCGCCTGCTCGCCGTCGTTCCGGTCCGGGGTGACTGGCTGCGCGATGCCGATTGGAAGGATCCGACGCTGGCGAATCTCCTGGCGGGCCGGCGGCTCCCCCTACGCCTCAACGAGCGGCGTGACCTGGTGGCCGAGCTGCTGCAAGGCACCGCCGGTCCGATCGTCCACAATCCGACGCGCGGGCTGTTCGTGCTCCCGAATGCGCGCCGGTACGGTCGCTTCTTGCAGGAGTGGGGGGCCATCTACGAGCGGTTCGGCGTGCCGGGCGAGATCGGCCTCGCGCAGGCAATCGTCGAATCGGGTCTCAGCCCGACGCGGCGGTCGCCGGCGCGCGCGATCGGCTTCTGCCAATGGCTGTTCCGCAACTGGCGCCGCCTCGACCAGCTCACGTCAGACGTGCTCGAGGCATACAACCAGACGACGCAGGCGGCGTATTGCGCGGCCTATCTGACGATCCTGGCGACGAAGTACGGCTCGTTTATCCCGGCGCTCTCCGAGCACCACAGCGGCGGCACGAATACCGGGCGCACCCTCATCAACGGGGAGCGGCTCGGCGGCGAGGACGTCCGCGGGCAGTACTTCCTGGGCTCGCAGTTCGCGCGCGACGTGCGACAAATCTCGCTCTACGGCTACCGCGACCTCTATCGCACGTACGGGCCGCGCTCCTACTACTACTCGGAGATGGTGTTCGCCAACGCGTCGACGGTCGCGGCGCTCGCGGCGGAGACGCCGCAGGCGAAAATCTTCGCGATGCGCACGCCGCGGCCGATTACGCTTGCGGACGTCATGCGCCGGACGAAGCTTCCGGCGGACGAGGTGCAGCGGTATAACCCCGCGCTTCGCACTCGGGTGCCGGCGGCCGCCGCGCTCTATCTGCCGATGTACGTCGAGGAGTTCGGGCGCGACATCGCCTTCTGGCACCGGCCGCCGAGCCCGGCATTCACGTCGGCGCTCAATGAATTCCTGCGACTCGGGGGAGAGACCACGAGGTGGGACGACCGCGTATTCGAGCCGGTGCTCAGGCGCTTCGAGCGGCGATTCCGTGAAACGGACACCGAGGAAGGCCGCATCATGGCGACCGTGCTCGCTTACGCAATCGAGGAGATGTATCTGAGCCGGCGCGGCGCGATTCTGGCCGAGTTCCGGGCAAGTAACGAGGTCCAGCGGCTGTTCGACCGCGCCGTGATGGCACGCGGCGCCAACGGGCCCGTCCGCGCGTCGCTCGAGGATCCGTCGCTGCCCGAGTCCGATCCTGATTCCGCCGATACCCCCTCCGCGAATTCCAACTAGCACGTACGTCGTGTCCGCGTGACGGGTACGTCGCACGTAGTGTCCGGCTTTGGACCAAGACTAGCTGGGGGCAATGAAGGGAGGGCATCATGACTTTCGCAACGCATCTCGTCGACGTCGCGACACCGAATCTCTTCGCCCTGAAGCAGACCGCGTTCGTGCTGTGGCGGCCGCACGACACCCGGGTTCCGCCGCGGCTCGTGATCGGAACGTTCGTGCCGGGCAATCCGCCGACGCTCGGCGACGAACGGGAACTCGAGCTGGAGCGGTCGCCCGACTTCCCCGACCTGTGGCGGCGCGACGCGTTCGCGTCCGGGCTCGTGGACGGACAGGCGTACCACTACTGGTTTGAGGTGACCGATAGCAGCCCGTTCCGCAACGGTCAACGCATTCTCTGCGCGGATCCGACCGCGTTCACGGTGGACTGGCGCCTTCTCAGTCCCGGCTCGCAGAACCCGGCGTCGGTCGTCAAGTTCGCGAACGGGCGGCTCGTGCCGTGCGATCCCGGCGCGGAGCTCGTCGTGCCGGCCCCACGCGGTGCGCCGGCGGCCGCTGCGCCCAACAACCGCATGGTCGTCTACGAGCTGCCGACGGCGTGGGCCAAAATCAACGTTCATGGCGATCCGCAGATTGGCGTCGGAACGTTTCGGGACGTCCGCGCCCTGGTGCAAGAAGACGTGGACGCCACGAACTTCGCGGGCAGCGACGCGCTCCGGGTGGGGCGGAGCCACTTGGCGGAGCTTGGCGTCAACGCGCTCGAGGTGCTCCCGCCGGCCGACAGCTTCGTGGAGCGCGAGTGGGGCTACGCAACGAGCAACTACTTCGCGCCCGACCACGACCTCGGTTTTCCAGAGGGAAACGCGTCGCCGACTCCACACGCCGACCTTGTCGCGCTCGTTCGTGCCTGCCACGATCGCGGCATCCGGTTCTTCGCCGACATGGTGATGGCCTTCGCGACGCGCGGGGCCATGGAGGCGGTGAACTATCCAGAGTTTCACATCGACGCTCATGCGTCGCCCGGCGATCCCGACGCGCAACAGTCCAGCGGACAGGGCGTCCGCGACGGATTCGGCGGGCAGCTCTGGCGCTACGCGCGGCCGGTGGTCGGCTACGACCCGGTGACGGGTGCCAGCGGCAGCGTGTTTCCGGCGCGGCAGCTGATGAAGGCGTATCTCCTGCGATGGATGAGCGACTTCGCCATCGACGGCATCCGGATGGACAGCGTCAACAACGTGGCGAACTGGGATTTCGTCGAGGAGTTCAAGGATCTGGCGCGGCGCACGTGGCTCGAGCGCGGCGGCTCCGACGACAGGTTCCTGGTGGTTGGCGAGGAGCTGTCAGTGCCGCTCGACCTCCTCAGGCAACACCGGCTCGACGGCCTCTGGAACGAGGACTTCAAGCGCATCGTCCGCAACGCCATTCTGGGGCGCAACGACGACGAGGAGCCGACCTTCGAGTGGTCGGTCAGGCGGATGATCGATTGCCGGCTCCTGGGTTTCGCCGACGGCGCGCAGGCGGTGAACTACGTCGGCAGCCACGACGTCGAGGGATTCCGCAACGAGCGCCTGTTTAACTTCCTCCAAAACAACGGGGTGGTGTTCACCGAGGAGCGCATCAAGCTCGCCTTTGCGTGCCTGCTGACAGCAGTCGGCATCCCGATGATTTTTGCCGGCGACGAATTCGCCGACCAGCACGACCTGAGCGTGACCCATCCGCCCAAGCAGCGCGATGCCGTCAACTTCGACCGGCTCGCCGATCCCTTCCGCCGCCGGGTGTTTGACTACGTCTCGCGCCTGGTGCGCTTCCGCGCGTCGTCCGAGGCGCTGTCGGTCAACAGTACCGATTTCATCCATGTCGATTTCAACGACAGCAAACGGGTCCTCGTGTGGCGCCGCGGCCGGCCCGACAGCGACCGTCAGGTCGTTGTGGTCGCGAACTTTTCTGATTTCGTCACGGCCAATGCCACGAGCCCGAGCGCCGAGTACCGTGTGCCCAACTGGCCTGCCACGCCAGCCGGGATGCGCTGGCGCGAGATCACGCAGGATCGCGACGTGCCGGACGAATGGATCGGACGGGAACCGATCTTCCCGTGGGAGGCGAAAGTCTACGCGCTGGTGGACGCCTCGGCGTGAGACGCCTTCTGGAAGGACCACCCTTGATTACATCCGCGGCCTCGGCTGGGATTGACAGTTGTTCTTCGAACGACGTCTAATCCCCGCGTCGCACACGTGCTCTCGGAGGACGTCTGGAGGCGCAACGGCAATACATGCGCCGCGCTCGTACGGACCCCCTCTTGCCGGCGCGAATCGCTTGATGTTGTGTCGTGGCACGCGCTCAATCGCCTGTTCCAATCGAACCTGACGCTGACCCTCACCTTCGACGACGGCGACATGAGGCACCGGACGCTGTATGGGGCGAGCGCCGGAGACCCCGTCGGTATGATCAGCGTCGATCGCGAAGCCTACGCTTGCAGCTAGGGCGGTTGCGACGGCCGCGGCACGGGAGCGTCAGAAGTGGCCGCCGGTTTTGATGCGATGTCAGACCAGCTCCCCGAACCAACCGCGGCGTGACATCCACTTCACACCTTCCACCACCGGGACGATCGTGAAGGCAAGCGTGACGACGAGCAGCCAGTCGCGCGCCGCGAGCGGAAAGGTGCCGAACGCCTCCTGCAAGAACGGCACGTACACAATCACGCCGAGCAGGGCCAGCTCCCAGCCGATGGCGGCATTCAGCCAGCGATTGGCGAGAGGGCGGTGGCACGCGGTCAACCGATCGGAACGGCAGTTGTAGGCGTTGAAGAACTGGATCAGCACGAGCGCGACGAATATCATGGCCATGACTTCCCGCACCGGGCGGCCGGTCTGTAGCAGTCCGGTGAAGAGCGCCATGTTCACGAGCGCCGACCAGATGCCCGCGATGAGGAGAATCGCCACCACCGGCCGCGTGAAGATGCCGATGCGGGGGTCGCGCGGCTTCCGCCGCATCAGATCGCGCTCAGGCGGATCGATCGCGAGCGCGAGCGCGGGCAGGCCGTCGGTCGCCAGATTCACATAGAGAATCTGCACGGCGCTGAGCGGCAGCGGCAGCCCCGCGATGACGGCGCCCGCCAGCAGCACAATCTCGCCGACGTTACAGGACAGCAGGTACATCAGGTACTTCTTGATGTTGCCGAAGACGATGCGCCCTTCTTCGACGGCGCCAACGATGGTCGCGAAGTTGTCGTCGAGCAGCGTCATGTCCGCCGCTTCCTTGCTGACGTCCGTGCCGGCAATCCCCATCGCGATGCCGACGTCGGCCTTCTTGAGCGCGGGCGCGTCGTTGACGCCGTCGCCGGTCATCGCCACCACCTCGCGGCGGCTCTGCCACGCCTCGACGACGCGCAGCTTGTCGGCGGGTGAGACCCGCGCAAAGACGCCGATGTCGACGACCGCGCGCTTCAGGTCGTCGTCGCTCATCCCGTCGAGGTCGCGCCCCGTCACGACGCGACGGCTGTCGAGCAGCCCCAGCTCGCGCGCGATCGTGGTGGCGGTCAGGGGATGATCGCCGGTGATCATCACGGGCCGGATGCCTGCCACCTGGCACGTTTCCACCGCGGCCCGCGCCTCGGCGCGCGGCGGATCCATCATCGCGATCAGGCCCAGGAACGTCATGCCGCGCTCGGCGTCCTGCACGGTGGCGCCCTCTTTCCGCGCCCCCGCGAGGACGCGCAGACTGTCGGACGCCAGGCGCTGCTCGACCGCGCGAATTGCGCTGCGCTGGGCGTCGGTCAGCGGCACGTCACCGCCTGCCTGCAGCTGCCGCGTGCACGCCGCGAGCAGCTCGTCGGCTGCGCCCTTCGAGTACGCGACCGTCCCGGCAGGCGTCGTGTGCAGCGTGGTCATGCGCCGGCGTTCGGATGTGAAGGGAATCTCCGCGGTGCGCGGCTCCTCCGTGTTGAGATCCGCTGCCTGGAGCCCCGCCTTCGCCGCCGCGACGACCAGCGCGCCTTCGGTCGGGTCGCCATCCACCTGCCAGCGGCCGTCGCGCGTGACGACCTGAGCGTCGGAGGCGAGCGCTGCCGCGCGCAGCAGCGTCCGCAGGTTCTCGGGCGGATCGACCGCGCGACTGTTGTCGAGAATCTCACCCGTTGGGTCGTAGCCGGCGCCGGTCAATTCGAACAGGCGGCCGTCCGCGTACACCTGCCTGACCGTCATTTCGTTGCGCGTGAGCGTGCCGGTCTTGTCGGAGCAGATGACCGACGTGCTGCCGAGCGTATCGACGATCGGCAGCCGCCGGACGAGCGCGTTCCGCCTCACCATGCGGCGCACGCCGATCGCGAGCGAGATGGTCACGACCGCCGGCAGCGCCTCCGGCACGACGGCGACGGCCAGCGCGATGCCAAACAGGAACATCTCGACGACCGGCAGGCCGCGCGCGAGTCCGATTGCGACGACGAGCGCCACCACCGCGAGCGCCGCCTTGCCAAGCGTCCCGCCGAGCCGGTCGAGATTCTCCTGCAGTGGCGTTCGGCTGGTTTCCACCGATTCGACCATCCGCGCAATGCGGCCGAACTCGGTCGACATGCCGGTCGACACCACCACCGCCTGTCCGCGGCCGTGGACGACCATCGTGCCCGCATAGGCGAGATTCACCCGATCGCCGAGCGGAAGCCGCGGGTCCTCGAGCGGCGTAGAGGTTTTCTCGACGGCCGCCGATTCCCCGGTGAGCGCGGCTTCGTCCACGGCGAGATTGACGGCCTGAATGACGCGCACGTCGGCGGGCACACGATCCCCGGCGCGCATTACGACCACGTCGCCTGGGACCAGCTCGCGCGCCGGCACCACGACTTCCCGACGGTCGCGGAGCACGCGGGCAACCGGCGCGGCCATGCGCCGCAGCGCCTCGAGGGCGCGGCTCGCGCGGTGCTCCTGGATGAAGCCGAGCAGGACCGCGAACAGCACGATGACTGTGATGACAATCGCCTCGAGCATGTGGCCCAGCGCGCCGGACACAATCGTTGCCGCGAGGAGAATGAGGATGAGGACGTTCTGAAACTGGCCGAGCAGGGTCTTCCAGGCCGATTCGCGCGTCGACGCCTGCAGCTCGTTCGGCCCGTGGACGTGAAGGCGCCGCTCCGCCTCGACGCTTGCAAGCCCCGCCATGTCGCTAACGACACGCTCGAGCGTCTCATCAACCGATCTGGTGTGCCAGTCGGGAGTGTCGTCCTTCACAGCCACCCTGCTGCGGCGCCCGCCGCCATCCGCCAATCGACGACCAGGGCTGTCGGGTTCGCAGTGTCGTTGCGCACGCGGTGCCGGAGCCGAGCCCCGCGCCGGTGGACGCGGCCCCGCTCCAGCGCAGCCCATCCGAGCACCATCAGCAGCACAATCCCTCCGGCCGCTGCGATAAGGTCATGCCGCTCCTCCACACGTTCAGGCCCGCCTCCGTAGCGCTCAGTTGGCGCTCGGCGCGAATGGACGGACGATAGAGATTCCGTGGTGCCATAAACAAATAGATAGTCATGACGTCTGCTGTAAGATTTTATGTCACTCAACTATCATCACCTCCTGTACTTCTGGACGGTCGCCCGCGAGGGCAGCATTTCCCGCGCTGCCGAGAAGCTCCGGCTGTCACAGCCGGCGGTGAGCACGATCAAGACCCTCGAGCATCCCTCGGGGAGCGGCTGTTACAGCGTCAGGGGCGCACGCTGATCCTCACCGAGATGGGGCGCCTCGTCGATCGCTACGCGACCGAGATCTTCACGACGGGCAACGAGATGCTCGAGACGCTCAAGGGACGGCCGTCTGGTGGCGCCCGGCGGCTCCGCCCGCGCTTTACACGGTCGCTCGACGGCGCGCCGATGCTGCTGCCGACCGTAAACACGTCCGTCCGGCGCGCCCTCGAACAGTGGTTCGAGAGCCAAGGGGTGCGTCCGCGCGTGGCGGGCGAGTTCGAGGACCTGGCGCTGCTGATGACGTTCGGAGAGGGAAGTCGCGCGCTCTTCGCGGCGCCCACTGCGATCGAAGAGGAGGTCCAGCGCAGCCATCGCGTCGCGGTGGTCGGCCGCACGGCGGCCGTGCGCGAGCGGCACTACGCGATTTCCGTGGAGCGGCGCCTCAAGCACGCGGCGGTGGCCGCGATCACGAGCGCGGCCCGTACCGAGATCTTTGGCGACCCCCGAACCTGAACACGAACGACAAGCTGCGGGCACGCGCCGGGAAAAGTTGGCGGAGCCGCTATCGTGCGTGACGGATTCCCGGGATGGGCGCCCCGCGTGCCAGGTCGAGGGCCCCGAATCGTTCCGGATAGAGCGCCTCGGCGAGCCGACGGACGGCGGCCACCGTACGAATGCCAGGGGTCGTGCTGCTGAAGTCGATCGTCACAAAACGCTGATGAGAGACCGCCTCGATCGCGGCATAGGCCGGCTCGCGGCGCAGCCACCGGGCCTTTTCGGAGGCTGGTGACCAGGGCGAATCGACGAGCACGATCACGTGCGGGTTCCTTGCGATCACTTCGGTCCAGCTCACCCCCGTCCATGACCCCGGTTTGTCCATGAACACATTGCGGGCGCCCACCAGGCGCAGGATTTCATTCGGCATCCCGCAGCAGGCTCCCACTGACGGCGGACTGCCCGCGTCGTACCAGAAGACCGTGGGCGGGTTCGCGATGGTACCTACTTGCGCCTGTGTGGCGCGGATGTCGGCCTGGTACGACGCGATGAGCTGCTCCGCGCGCGGCGGGACGCCAAAGATGCGACCGATGTCGCGGATCTCGCGGTACAGCGTCTCCATCGAGACGGGCTCCCGCCCTCGCTGCGGACAGCCCGACGGCGCCAGGTACGAGGGGACCCCGAGGTCTTCGCGTGCGCCTACGCCATCTGCGGAAAAGGCGCTGTTGTACGCAGCGAACACGAAATCGGGCCGAACGGCGAACAGCTCGTCAGGCGACGGATACTGCCGGGTGAGTACGGGAATCTGCTCGTATGCCGCCGCCAGTACGGGGTGGATGGCGTCGTCGAGATACGCGGTGCCGACCAGCCGATCCTGCAGTCCCAGTTGCAGCATCAGCTCGGTCGCGGCCTGGTTCATCGTCACGACACGCTCCGGGGGCGCCTCGTAGACGGTCGACACGCCGCAGTTCTCGATCGTCACAGGAAACCTGGCGGCGGAGCCGGCTCCTGGCTCCTGTCCAACGACCGCAAGAGATCCCATTGTGACGGCTATGGCCAGAACACCTGCCGCGGAAGGCAGCGACATTATGGACCCCCTTGTGGGTCGTGAGTGTATCCAACCTCAGAGCGGACGATCCTGAAGAGTTCCTGAATTCTTCGTCATGATATGTAATCGACGATCACCCATCGAGTCAGGTCCGTGAGTGGAGACGATCGGCTTCGCGTAACTGGTGGGCTATGTGCCTCGTGCGCGCACGCACGCATCGTCACGTCCGCGAAGGAGTCAGTGTTCCTCCGCTGCGACCTCTCTGACACCGACCCGAATTTCGCGCGGTACCCGCGACTCCCCGTCGTCTTATGTGCGGGCTACGTGCACGCGTCCCACACACGAGCGCGTTGAGCCTGTCTACGACGAGCAAATCTGACAAAGAATTCAGGAAAACTTCAGTTGGGTCGCCTCCCTGCACGCGATATCGTGCGGACTCTTCCGGGAGAGACTCGATGACGACATGTCTTCGGCCTGTTTTCGGCAGGTTCATAGCCGTGTTCATCGTTACGGGCGCGCTTGATGTGGGATTCGCTCAGACCGTCGGCGCCACCCGCGGCCAGCTCACCATCAGGGTGGCGGACTCAACAGGCGCCACGGTCGCCGACGCAGTTGTGATCCTCACCCGCGGTGCCGAGCGCCGAACGATGACCACAGGCGACGACGGGATGGTCCCGTTCGCCAATCTGGCCCCTGGAGAGTGGACGGTGACCGTGACCCGCGATGGGTTCGCGCGCTGGCAGCAGGTCGTCAGCGTCACGTCCGGTACCATCGACGTTCCTGTGGGTCTCGCGGTTGCAGGCTTCTCGGAGACGGTCCAGGTCGAGAGCGACATTGACGCGCCGACGCAAATTCCCCTGAATGCGCCGGCGACCGGGGGGTCACGTCTCGACATCCCGGTCCGCGATCTTCCAGCGAGCCTGTACCTCGTCAACCAGGAACTGATCCAAGAACGGGGCGCGAGATCGGTAGCCGAAGCGGTTCAACTTGCCGTGGGGATGCAGGCCACCACCAACGTTGGATCGATCCCGGCGTACGCTACACGGGGGTGGGACGACAACAGCGTCTCGATCATGCGCGATGGCATTCGGCAGAACAGCCGTTCTCAAAGCAGCCGTCCACTGGATTCGTTCATCCTCGAACGGGTCGAGATCCTCAAGGGACCCGCGTCGCTTCTCTACGGCGAGGGGGCGATTGGCGGTGCAGTGAACATGGTGTCCAAATCCCCGATGTCGCAGATGGGCGCCGACACGCTGCTGTCGTATGGAAGCTTCGGCGAGTATCGCGTGGGCGTCGGCGTCAACGTGCCGCTGCGCCGCAATCTCTTCGCGCGCGTAGACGTCTCTCAGACCGGCTCGGACGGGTACGTCGGACACTCTCCTCAGAAGCTGCTTGCCGGCCTGGCGAGCGTGCGGTGGCTCCCGACGAGCAATATCAGTCTGAAGGCCAGCGGGACCTACACGTACGACAACACCTCCGCGTATTACGCGACGCCCTTCATCAACGACGGCTTCGATCGGCGAACGCTGGATTTCAACTACAACATGGAAGACCGTCTGACCAAGTCGCACAACAGATGGGGACAGCTGGAGGCGGACGTGCTGGCCAGCGGCGGGTGGAAGCTGCACAACCACTTCTTCGCGGCGACGCACACGCTCGATTGGAGAAACTTCGAAGGGTATGCCTACAACGCGGCGCTGAACACCGTCGATGTCACCTCGTATTTCCTGATCTGGCGCGACGACCTCCTCCTGGGCGAACGTTTCGATGCGCGCAACACGTTTGTCGTCGCGGGGCGCACGCTCAACGTGACCGTGGGCGGTGAGCTCCAGCGCAACGACATGGAGCGTGCCGGGAACCCTGTCCCGAACACTCCCGCGTACACCATCACGCGCCGGCTCGATCCACTCAACCCGCAGCCGCACTTCGATCCGGGCCTCCCGTACGTGCGGCAGCGCGACGTCTTGGTCACTACCAAGGGAGTCTTCGCCGAAAGCGCCCTTGACGTCACGGCCCGCCTGAAGCTCGTCACCGGTCTCCGATGGGAGGAGATTGGGCTGGACTACACCCCGTTTCCGTCGCTCGTCACGGCGAGCAAGGATTACAATCCGACGACAGGCCGTCTCGGGGCGGTCTTCCAGATCACACCGAGCGCGAACGTCTATGCCAGCTATAGCCGCGCCGTCGAGCCGACCGTGCAGCTGGTGAGCCTTGACGGATCGCAACAGCAATTCAGCCTCGTGCCGGCACGGCAGCTGGAGATCGGCGCGAAAGGCGGTGCATTCGAAGGCCGTCTCGATGGTACCTTCGCGTATTTCGACATCCAGAAGCGCGACATCCTGATCACCGCGCTCATCGACGGCATACGCACCAACCAACAGGTCGGGCAGCAGACGAGCCGAGGCATTGAGCTGACACTCGTGGGCAGGCCGAGTGCGTCGCTGACGATCGCGGGAGATATCGCGGTCGCCGGCGCGAACTTCGACGACTTCATGGAAATCGTGAACAACATGAACTTGTCGCGCACCGGAAATACGCCGCGGAATGTACCGAGAGTCATCTGGAACATCTCGCCCATTCAACGGATTGGACGCTTCGACATCACCGGTACCGTGCGCCAGGTGGGGAAGCGATGGGGCGACAACGCCAACACGCGGCTCGTCAGCGCTTACACGACGGCCGAGGCCGCGGTGGGCTACTCCGTTCGCAACGGCTCGCGTTTGAGGCTGCGTGTGCGGAATCTGACCGATAGCGTCTATACACAGCAGGCGACGAGCAACACGGCGGCCCGGCTGGAGGCGCCGCGATCGATCGACCTGACGTTCACCACCGACTTCGCGGGATTCTGATGCAGTACCGCAAGCTGCTCGACTGGCGGAAAGCGCTCATCTACACGCACCGGTGGATGGGCATCGTCCTGACACTGGTGTTCCTGATCTGGTTCGTGTCCGGCATCGTGTTCATGTACGTCGGGATGCCCGTGCTCCCCGCCGAGGAGCGCCTGCGGCGCATGGAGCCGCTCGATCTCGCGGCCCTGCGCGTCACACCCGCGGAGGCCGCAGCAAGCGTTGGGATGTCACCGGCACGCCTACGAATCGCGATGGACAACGGCCGGCCCGTCTACCGCTTTCACGAAGGCGTGGCGTGGCGAATGGTCTACGCCGACACCGGCGACGTTCGGAACGACATGAGCGCAGACGAGGCGATGGCGCTGATGCGCAGGTATGTCCCCGAGCACGCGGCAACGCTCGAATACGAACGCCGCCTGACCGATTCGGACCAGTGGACGCTGCAGAGCCTCATTCGCAACCAGATGCCGATGCACCGCATCGGGCTCGGCGACGATGCGGGCACGGAATACTACGTATCGGAGAGGGCCGGCGAACCGGTGATCCGCACGACGAGCAGCGGGCGCGTCTGGGGCTATCTGAGCGCAGTGCTCCATTGGCTGTACTTCACACCGCTTCGCCGCCACGGCGAGTTCTGGAGCAGCTTCGTGGTGTGGTCGTCGCTCATCGGAACGGCGATGTGCGGCCTGGGGATCGCCATTGGCATCTGGCGGGTCTCCCTGTCCGGCCGCTTCCGCCTGAAGCGAGTGCCCTCGCATTCCCCGTACGCAGGATGGATGAAGTGGCACCACTACGTCGGGCTGATCTTCGGCTTCTTCGCGGGCATGTGGGCGTTCAGTGGAGCGCTCTCCCTGGGCCCGTTCGATTTCCTCAGATCGAGCCCGGCGAGCCAGGCGTACCGCGAGGCAGCGACAGGCGGGCCGATAGATCTCACGCCGCTGACCATGGAGCGGCTTCAGGCGGTGGCCATCACGGTCGGTCGAACGTTTACGCCAAGAGAGCTGGATTTCTTCCAGTTTCGCGGCGAGCCGTACTTCATCGCCTATGCGCCGCCGGCTTCCTCGGAGGCGCCGCCGTGGAGAAACTCCGACATCGCCGCGGCAACCAACCTCGTTATCGATCGCGACCATGTGCTCGTGTCGGCGCTGCGGCCTGAGGCTGGGACCTTCCGGACGTTCGAGAAGGAACGGATGTGGGAGGTGGCGAAGGCCGCCATGCCGGGCGTGCCGATGCGGGACGCCGTGTGGCTCGACGAGTACGATGCGTACTATTACAGTCAGAAGGGCTTACGCCCGCTGCCAGTCCTGCGCATCCGCTACGGCGATCCGCAGCAGACCTGGCTGTACCTCGATCCCCAGCATGGCGTGATCGCGGCGCGACTGGAGCGCGGGAGCCGCTGGAACCGGTGGCTGTACCACGGCTTTCACAGCCTGGACTTTCCCTTCATGTACTACAAGCGTCCCCTCTGGGACATCGTCGTGATCCTGCTCAGCCTGGGAGGGATCGCCGCGAGCGTGACCTCGGCGTGGCCCGCGTGGCGCCGCCTCGCCCGGCACGGCTCCCCGTTTGGGCGATGGGCGATGCCCCGCGGTGCTCGCGTTCGCCAGCCGATCGGCGCTTCCCCGGGAGCATCGTCGTCTGCTCGATCAAGAGACAGGTTGTCCGCAGATGCGTAGGCGGCGGTGTGATGTGGGCGTTACGCCCCGCGGAGATCCCCCGCGAGGGCGCGACGGACAACCGAGTGCAGGTAGCGGATTTCCGCGTCCGGAAGGCCTTGTCCGAACGTCGTGAGTCCCTGCCGCGTCTTGATCGTGACGCCCTTTCCGGTTGCGAATCGGCTCAATCTGTTGACGATCTTCTCCACCCGCTCGGCCGCGGTTGACGACGCCTCCATCGAATGGCCGGTATCGCGCGCCTGCTGTTCGGCGGCGCGCTTCGCCGAGTCGATCAGCGATGTGCGCGTGCTGAAGTCGACGTCCAGAATTTGAGGAGCGGCGAGCGACGCCAGTGTCTTCGTCCCCCACCCCCCGCGCTCATCGATGCGGACGCCGTCTCTGGACGCCATGACGATCGTGCGGCCCCGGTGCGAACGAACGAACGCATGCAGAATCGTCGAAAGTGGCAGGAAGACAAACCCGAAGAAGAGGAAGCCGAGAAACATCCAGCCGACAGGATCCGGCGTCTGTGTCTGACGGAAGAATCGGCTCAACGGTTCGACCACGACCAGGACCATCGCGCCCGGTATCAACGAGAAGGCGAGCGCCGCCGGGTGCAGACGCGGCTTCGGGATCACGATCTGTGCGCCGTCGGGTGTGGGCGTGACGATGCTTCGAGCATCGCTTGGCCGCGGGACGTCGGCCTCCCGCACCTCGGGCTGCAGTCGCTCTCCAAGCGGCACATCCGAATGATCACCCCTCAGGCGAACGGGATGGTCGGTCGATGCGTCCTCGAGCTCGAGTTGGAGGTGCTCGGCGACGGCGGCGGCGCACGCTCGGGCATCCGCATATTGAGCGGAGCTCCACAGCTGCAGATCCTGGCCGCTGCGCCCCTTCAGGCCGACCGGAAAGCGATCGGCCGTGTCGGAGTCACCTTCCTGCAATCCGAGCGTGACTGCCGTGTAATCCTCGAGCCGATGCGTCTCGCGGCGCATCGGCACCAGTAATCCCAACTCCTTGATGACGAGGCGCTGGGTCGCGTCGACTGTCGTCCAGCTTCGTCCGAACGTGAGAGCGCCACCGACGAGCGAAAACAGTGCGCCCATGAACAGCAGCGCCGGCCAACCCCACCCGCCGAGATCGTTGACGTTCGAGACCGGCACTACACCGAGCGAGGTCAGGATCATGAAGACGCCAGCGGCGAAGAACGGGAGGCCGAAGAGCGACAAGTATCCTCCACCCTGGCGGATCTCGAGCAGCCCCGGCGCAGTGTGGCGAAAGCCCTTGCTCATCAGACGTACTTATCGGAGATTCTCCAATCATGCTGTTCGCCTCCTGAAATCGAAGAGTTCACCCCGAGCCAGGCGCGCGGCGTCCAAGATACCGTTCGAACCACCTGCCGGCGAGCCGCTCCACTTTCTCGAGCGTGCCGGGCTCCTCGAACAGGTGCGTCGCGCCGGGGACGATCACCAGCTCCACGCGGGCCGCGCGCATCTGCCGCTTCGCCTCCTCGTTGAGCCCGATGACCGGCTCGTCGTGGCCGCCGACGATGAGGAGCGCTGGCGCCGTGACGCGGGCGAGCGCCCCGCCCGCGAGGTCGGGGCGTCCCCCGCGCGAGACCACGGCGCGGACGAGGGACGGGCGCTCCGCCGCGGCGATGAGCGCCGCAGCCGCGCCGGTGCTCGCACCGAAGTACCCGATCGGCAGCAGCTGGAGGTCGGCGCGCCCCTGGATCCAGTCAGTGGCGACCACGACGCGCGTGCCGAGGCGATCGATGTCGAAGCGGTATTCGCGCGTGTGGACGTCGACTGCGTCTTCGTCGCGCGTCAGCAGATCGAGGAGGAGCGTCCCGAGCCCGCGACGGTGGAGCGACTCGGCCACGGCCCTGTTCCGCGAGCTGAACCGGCTGCTGCCGCTGCCGTGCGCGAAGACGACCAGTCCGGTGGCGCGCTCGGGAACATGAAGGTCCGCTTCGAGCTGCCGGTCGCCGGCAATCGCAATAACGACGGATTCTGTCGTAATGGTTGCCATGATGGAGGGCTTGCGTTTGCTGTGGCAACCGCGATGCCAATCGGTACGATCGGCAGCTGATGCTCAGGATTGTCCTGCTCCTCCTCGGCGCCGCCCTGCTGGGGGTCCTGCTGTGGCGTCTCGGGCCGGCGGAGATCCTCGCGCTCGTCGGCGGCGCCGGTTGGTACTTCGTTCCCGCGCTGGCGCTGTACACGCTGCACCACGTCGTGCGCGCGTTCGCACTGCGCGCCTGTGTGATGCGCCAGGGCCTGCTCGGCTACGGCGACGCCCTCGCCATCCGCCTCTGCGGCGAAGCGATCCAGGCGCTCACGTTCAGCGGTCCGGTACTCGCCGAGCCGACGCGCGCGTGGCTGCTGACGCGCCGCGGGTTGACCCTGCAGGAAGGGTTCGCGGCCGCGCTCACTGAATATCTGATCAGCGCGTTCGTCACCGCCGCCATGTCGGTTGCCGGGCTGCTCTACATCGTCCAGGCGTTTCGTCCCCCGCCGATCGTCGCCGGCGCGTCGATCGTCGTTGCCGCGGCGCTTGGGGCGTTTCTCGCCGCCGCGGCGATCGCCGTTACCGCCCGCTTCTATCTGATTGGGACGATCGTGAATGCGCTGTCGCGTGTCGGGTTACTGCGCGGCCGCCTGCGGCCGAACCTCGAGTGGATCAACCGCATGGAAGACATGCTTCTCGCAGTGCTCCGCGATCGTCCGGTGCTGCTCGGGCGCGTGCTGCTGCTCGAGACCGCCGCACAAATCCCGCTCGTGCTCGAACTGGCGGTCCTGCTCCACGCGCTTGGCATCGATACGTCATTTCTCGCCCCCGTCCTCATCGAGGCGTCGGCCAAAGCGATCGGCATAGTCTTCATGTTCGTGCCGCAACAGATGGGCGTGGCCGAAGGTACCTACGCGCTGATCTTCGACGTCCTGGCGCTCCCGGCCGCGGCGGGCTTCGCGATTGCGCTGCTGCGCCGCATCCGCGCGCTCGCGGTGACGGCAATCGGGCTCGCCCTGCTGGCGCGCCTCACCCGAGCGACCCGCTGAGCCGTAGGAGCCCGGCGGGTCTCCGTGCCGCCACCTCGTCCTCATGCCGTGGCGGGCAACTGACAACCAACAACTGACAACTGCAAGTGTGGCACCCCGCCTGCATAGTTGAGCGCCTCGAGGAGGAAAGCTGAACATGCCACCACGAGGCGTAAAGAGCGCCAAGCGGGCGCGACAGTACGAGCACATCAAGGAGTCGGCGCAGCGGCGCGGGCGGAGCAGCCGCCGGGCGAAGGAGATTGCTGCGGCGACGGTCAACGCGCAGCGCGCGGAAGCCGGCGAGACGAAGCGCTCGCGCCGGACGCGCGGCAATCAATGAGCGGCAAGAAGCGCTGAGGAAGCTCGTCGGCCCGATTGCGCAGGCGGACATCGCCACGACCAAGGGAATCGCGAAGGATCAGGTCGCCGACGTCGTCAGAGAGGTGTCGGAGCCGGCACATCCAGTGCGCTAGCACCACCATCGCCGGGGACGCGCGTCAGGTGGTAGTTGTGTGTACACTGCCTGCCTGCGCGTCCTCCATGCCTAACACGGACGCGGTGGTCGTTGGTGCCGGACCGAACGGCCTGGCCGCTGCTATCGCCATCGCTCAGACCGGTCGCACCGTCGTCGTCTTCGAATCGGCCCCGACGGTCGGCGGCGGCTGCCGATCCGCCGAGCTCACGCTGCCTGGCTTCGTCCACGACGTCTGCTCGGCGGTGCATCCCTTTGCCGTTGCATCCCCGTTTTTCCGGTCGCTGCCGCTTGCCGCGCACGGCCTCGAGTGGATCCATTCGCCGGCAGCGCTCGCGCACCCGTTCGAGGATGGTGGCGCCGCGTGCGTGTACCGATCGGTCGATCGAACGGCGGAGGGACTGGAAAAAGCCGACCGCGCGATCTACCGTCGGCTCTTTACACGACTCGTCGACGACTGGCCGCGCATCGAAGAGGCGGTGCTCGGCCCGCTACGCTGGCCTCGGCACCCGCTCGCGCTCGCGAGGTTCGGTCTGCGGGCGCTGCAGCCGGCCGAGCGGCTGGCGCGCCGGGAGTTCGCGGGCGAGACGGCCCGCGCGGTGTTTGGCGGGATTGCCGCGCACAGCATGCTGCCTCTCGACACGCGGCCGACGGCGGGGGTCGGGCTCACGCTCGCGCTGATGGCGCACGTGGCCGGGTGGCCGATTCCCCGCGGCGGGGCACAGGTGCTCGCCGACGCGCTCGCGGCCCATCTGCGATCGCTCGGCGGCGAAATCGTGACCGGCACGCCGGTCCGGTCGCTGAACGATCTGCCGCAGGCGAAAGCCGTGCTCTGCGACCTCTCGCCGGCGCCGCTGCTCCGTCTCGCCGGGGACCGCCTTACCCCAGGGTTTCGTCGCGCCCTCGAACGCTACCGTTATGGCATGGCCGCGTACAAGGTGGACTGGGCGCTCGCTGAACCCATCCCGTGGCGGAACCCGGTGTGTGCGCAGGCGGCGACGGTGCACCTCGGCGGAACGCTTGCGGAAATTGCCGCGGCGGAGCGCGACGCCTGGAGCGGGCGCCCCGCGGAGCGTCCGTTCGTGCTCCTCGCGCAGCCGACGCTGTTCGACCGTTCACGCGCGCCGGCCGGCCATGTCGTCTGGACGTACTGTCATGTGCCGCGGGGATCCGAGATCGACATGCTGCCGAGAATCGAGCAGCAGATCGAGCGGTTCGCGCCCGGCTTCCGCGAGTGCGTGCTGGCGCGCGCGGTGATGCGCCCGGCCGACCTCGAGCGGTACAACCCAAACTACGTCGGCGGCGACATCGGCGCCGGCGCGCTCGACCTGCGTCAGCTGTTCACGCGGCCGACCTGGCGGACCTACGGCACGGGCGTCCGTGGCCTGTATATCTGCTCGGCGGCGACGCCACCGGGCGTCGGCGTGCACGGGATGTGCGGCTACTTTGCGGCGCGTCGAGCGCTGGATGAGGTCTTGCGGGATTGACGCCGATGCCGCCGTGCCAGCTGAGGTGGCGCGTCGTTGATCCGGTCGAGCGGACGGGGCAGGACGCGGCCGTTCCGGCGCCTCGACCCTCAGCGTGCACGCCTTTGACGACGCGTTCGAGCACGTCGATGGACGACTGATCCCTTTTCAAGGACAACAATCCCTTCCGCGTCCAGAAACGGCAAGTTGCACACCGCTTACGGCCGGGTCGGATCCACCATGGCGCGGCCCGCGCGGATCCGATAATATAGGACTAATCAGGTCGGAGTTAAGACGCCATGCTAAGGCTCTCCAAAAAGACGGATTACGGCCTTCTGGCGTTGGGGTATCTGGCGGCGGAAGCGCCCTCGGGTGTCGCGAGCGCGCGTGCGATCGCCGAGCGCTACGACATCCCGGTCGAGCTCCTGGCCAAGGTGCTCCAACACCTGGCGCGCCGGGGCTTCATCGCGGCGCAGAAGGGCGCGTACGGCGGCTACCACTTGACCCGGCCGGCCTCGGCGATCTCACTCGCGGAGATCGTCCAGGCGATCGACGGTCCGCTGGCGATTACCGCATGCGGGCGGGAAGACGAACAATGCGACCAGTTCGGCAGGTGCACCGTTCGGGATCCGCTGGCGCGCGTGAAGGAGCGCATCCTCTCCGTACTGCGGGACGTGACGCTCGCGGAGATGGCGCCGAGTGACGGCGTAATGCCGATGGTGTGGAAGGACGCGGCACGATGATCGAGATCAGCGAGAACGCCGCGAAACATATTCAGAAGATGCTGGTGAAACGGCAGCAGGGCGAGACCGGCCTGCGCGTCGGGGTCAAGGCCGGCGGCTGCTCGGGCTACGAGTACACGTTCGGGTGGGAAGTGGCGCCGAAGCCGACCGATGCGGTATTCGAGACGCCCGACGGCGCGAAGGTCTACGTCGATCCGCGCAGCCTGCGGCTGCTCGCCGGCACGGTGTTGGACTACGACATGAGTCTGCTGAGCAAGGGATTCGTGCTGAACAACCCGAACGCGAAGGGCACGTGCGGTTGCGGGGTTTCGTTTAGCGCCTGAGGCAACTCCCAACTCCCAAAATGCAACGACTTGGGGAGTTGGGACTTGGGAGTTGACGGGGGAATATTGAGATGAGCACGTCTACCGAGACCATCGAACAGCTCGCGAGCCGCGAGTACACGCACGGCTTCTACACCGACATCGAGCAGGAGGTGATCCCGCGCGGACTGAGCGAGGACATCGTCCGGATGATCTCGGCCAAGAAGCAAGAGCCGCAGTGGCTGCTCGACTGGCGCTTGCAGGCGTACCGCGCGTGGCTGACGATGAAGGAGCCGACGTGGGGGAACATCAAGTTCGGCCCGATCGACTACCAGAACATCATCTACTACGCGGCGCCGAAGCCGAAGAAGCAGCTTCAGAGCCTCGACGAGGTCGATCCGGAGATCCGCCGGACGTTCGAGAAGCTCGGCATTCCCCTCGAGGAGCAAAAGGTGCTCTCGGGCGTCGCCGTGGACGCGGTCTTCGACAGCGTCTCGGTGGCGACGACCTTCAAGGAGCGACTGGCGGAGCTCGGCATCATTTTCGGTTCGTTCTCCGAGGCGGTGCAGCGCCATCCGGAGCTGGTGCGCAAGTACCTCGGGAGCGTGGTGCCGTATACCGATAACTTCTTCGCTACGCTGAACTCGGCGGTCTTCAGCGACGGCTCGTTCGCCTACATCCCGAAGGGCGTGCGCTGTCCGATGGAGCTGTCCACCTATTTCCGGATCAACGCGAAAGAGACAGGGCAGTTCGAGCGGACGCTCATCATCGCCGAGGAGGGGTCCTACGTCAGCTACCTCGAGGGTTGCACCGCCCCGATGCGCGATGAGAACCAGCTGCATGCGGCGGTGGTCGAGCTCGTGGCGCTCGACAATGCGACGATCAAGTACTCCACCGTCCAGAACTGGTACCCCGGCGACAAGGAGGGGAAGGGCGGCATTTACAACTTCGTCACGAAGCGCGGCAAGTGCGCGGGCGTGAGCTCGAAGATCACGTGGACGCAGGTCGAAACCGGTTCGGCGATCACGTGGAAGTATCCGGGCTGCATCCTCCAGGGCGACAACTCGATCGGCGAGTTCTACTCCGTGGCGACGACGAACAACTGGCAGCAGGCCGACACCGGGACGAAGATGATTCACCTCGGGAAGAACACGAAGAGCACGATCGTCTCGAAAGGGATCTCGGCCGGCCACGGCCAGAACACCTACCGCGGGCTGGTGCGGATCGCGAAGAACGCGACAGGGGCGCACAACTACTCGCAGTGCGACTCGCTGCTGATCGGGGACAAGTGCGGCGCGCACACGTTCCCGTACCTGGAGATCAGGAATAGCACCGCGACGGTCGAGCACGAGGCGTCGACATCGAAGATCGGCGAGGACCAGATCTTCTACTGCCGCCAGCGCGGGCTGGCGACCGAGGACGCCGTCAACATGATCGTCAGCGGCTTCTGCAAGGACGTGTTCCGACAGCTCCCGATGGAATTTGCCGTCGAGGCGCAGAAGCTGCTGAGTGTCAGTCTGGAAGGAAGCGTCGGCTAATGCTCACAGTGCGACATCTTCACGCCCGCGTCGCGGGTCGCGAAATCCTGCGCGGCATCGATCTGTCGGTCAAATTCGGCGAGGTGCACGCGATTATGGGGCCGAACGGTTCGGGCAAGAGCACGCTCGCGCGCGTGCTCGCCGGCCATCCCGAGTACGAGGTCACCGAGGGTCAGGTGCTCTTCGAGGGCGAGGACCTGTTGGCGATGGATCCGGAAACCCGGGCGCGTATCGGCGTTTTCATGGCGTTCCAGTATCCGATCGAGATCCCGGGCGTCAACAACGCCTACTTCCTCAAAGCGGCGCTCAACACGATCCGGAAGCACCGCGGCGAGGAGGAGGTCGACGCGATGGAGTTCATGACGCTCATCCGCGAACAGATGAAGCGGCTCGACATGGACGAGAGCTTTCTCAGCCGGCCCGTCAACGTGAGCTTCTCGGGCGGGGAAAAGAAGCGGAATGAGATCTTCCAGATGGCGGTGCTCGAGCCGAAGCTCGGCATCCTCGACGAGACGGACTCCGGCCTCGATATCGACGCGCTGCGGATCGTCGCCAACGGCGTCAACGCGATGCGCGGCGCCGAGCGGTCGTTCCTCGTCGTCACGCATTATCAGCGGCTGTTGAACTACATCGTGCCCGATGTCGTGCACGTGCTGACCGACGGCCGCATCGTCCGATCGGGCGGCAAGGAGCTGGCGCTCCAGCTCGAGGACAAGGGATACACCTGGCTCGAGGAGCCGGTGGGCAAGCGATGACGCTCGAACTGTACCGCACGGAGTATGCGAAGGCGCGCGCCCGGCGGCCGCAGGGCGAGCCGGCGGCGCTGGCGGAGCGCCGCGATGCGGCGTTGGACCGCTTTCTGGAGGTCGGGTTTCCCACCACGCGGCACGAGGAGTGGCGATTCACCAGCGTGGCGCCGATCGCGGATCAGGCGTTTGCGATGTCCGCGCCGGCGGTCGCAGGGGCCTGTCCCGTCAATCTCGACCCGTTCAGGTTCCACGGTGTCTGCGCGGCGGAGCTCGTCTTCGTGGACGGTCATTACGTGCCGTCGCTCTCGACGCGCGCGGCGCTCTTGGGCGGAGCACGGGCAGGCAGTCTCGCGGCCGCCATCGCCGGGCGCGTGGTGGAGGTCGAGCCGCATCTGACGCGCGCCGCCCCGTTCGAGCGGTCTCCATTCGTGGCGCTGAACACGGCGCTCTTCGCCGACGGCGCGTTCGTGCACGTGCCGGCGCACACCGTGCTCGAGCACCCGGTGCACCTCCTGTTCGTCTCCACCGGCAAATGGGATCGGGAGTCATTTTTGGAAGAGACTGGCAAAAATGACTCCCGACCCCACTTGCTGATGTCGCATCCGCGCGTTCTTGCCGTCCTCGGCGACAACAGCCAGGCGTCGATCGTGGAGACGTATGCCGGGCCCGACGGCGCGCGGTATTTCACGAACCCGGTAACGGAGATCGTGCTCGGCGAGAATGCGGTGCTCGATCATTACAGGCTGCAGCGCGAGAGCCTCGAGGCGTATCACGTCGGCGCCATCTACGTGCGCACGGCACGCAGCGCAAACTGCGCATCGCACTCGGTCAGCATCGGCGGCGCGCTCGTGCGCAACGACGTGGTGGCGGTGCTCGGCGGCGAAGGCAGCGAGTGTACGCTGAACGGCCTGTATCTGGCCGACCGCCAGCGGCTGGTGGACAACCACACGACGATCGACCATGCGACGGCCCACTGCGACAGCCGCGAGATCTACAAGGGCATTCTGGCCGACCGCGCCCGCGGCGTCTTCAACGGCAAGATCATCGTCCGACCTGACGCGCAGAAGACGGATGCCAAGCAGACGAATCGGGCGCTGCTGCTGTCGGAGGACGCACAGGTCAATTCGAAGCCCGAGCTCGAGATCTTCGCCAACGACGTGAAGTGCACACACGGCGCGGCTGTCGGGCAGCTCGATGAGAATGCGGTGTTCTACCTGCGGTCGCGCGGGTTCGGACTCGTCGAGGCGCGCCACATGCTCATCCACGCGTTCCTCGGCGACGTGCTGCAGCGCATGCCGCTCGCGCCGGTTCGAGAGGGGATTGAGCGGGTCGTCAGCGGGCAGCTGGCGCGCGCGCTCAAGGCGGCGGCATAGGACACGTTATGGCTACTATCGTTTCAGCGCCCAACACACTCGACGTCGCGGCCATCCGCGAGGAGTTTCCGATCCTGCGGCAGCGCGTCCACGGGAAGCCGCTCGTCTACCTCGACAACGCGGCCACCACGCAAAAGCCACGGCGGGTGCTCGACGCGCTCCAGCGCTACTACGCCGAGGAAAACGCAAACGTCCATCGTGGCGTCCACTCGCTGAGCGGGCGCGCGACCGACGCCTACGACGCGGCGCGCGAGACCGTACGTCGCTTACTCAACGCCGCCGACACCAAGGAGATCGTCTTCGTCCGCGGCACGACCGAAGGCATCAACCTCGTCGCGCAGACCTGGGGCCGCGCCAACGTCCGCGCGGGCGACGAGATCGTGCTCACCGAAATGGAGCACCACTCGAACATCGTCCCGTGGCAGATTCTCTGCGAGGCGACCGGTGCGCGGCTTCGCATCGCGCCGATCACCGATACCGGCGAGCTGCCGCTCGACGCGCTCGAGCGGCTGTTGACCGATCGGACCCGTCTGGTCGCGCTCGCGCACGTCTCGAACGTCCTTGGCACCGTCAATCCGCTGGCGGACGTGGTTCGGATCGCGAAGGCACGCGGGATTGCCGTCCTGGTCGACGGCGCGCAGGCCATGGCGCACATGCCGGTCGACGTGCAGGCGCTCGGCTGTGACTTCTACGTCTTTTCGGGCCATAAGATGTTCGGCCCGACCGGCGTCGGCATTCTCTATGGGCGGCGGGCGCTGCTCGAGGCGATGCCGGTGTATCAAGCGGGCGGCGGGATGATCGGCCGCGTCACCTTCGAGCGCACCACCTACGCCGACCTGCCCTACAAGTACGAGGCGGGGACGCCGAATATCGCGGGTGTCGTCGGCCTGGCGGCCGCCGTCGACTACCTGACGACGATTGGGCTCGACCGCATCGGTGCGTACGAGCGCGATCTGTGCGCCTACGCCACCGCTGCGCTCAGCGCAGTGCCGCGCCTGCGGCTGACGGGCACCGCCCGCGAGCGCGGCGCGGTGCTGTCGTTCGTGCTCGGCGACGTGCATCCGCACGACATCGGTACGATTCTCGATCGTGACGGCATTGCCATCCGCGCCGGGCATCACTGCTGTCAACCGCTCATGACGCGGCTCGGCGTGCCGGCCACCGCGCGCGCATCGCTCGCGCTCTACAACACGCGCGACGAGATCGACTCGCTCGTGACGTCGCTGCAGCGGGTACGAGAGGTATTCGAGTGAACACCGAGCTCGAGGATCTCTACCAGGAGGTCATTCTCGACCACAACCGGCGGCCGCGGAATTTCCGCGCGCTCAACGCCGGGCAGAAGGCCGAGGGGTTCAACCCGCTGTGCGGCGATCGCATCACCGTGTACCTGACGATCGACAATGGCGTGATCGCCGACGTGGCCTTCCAGGGTTCGGGGTGCGCGATCTCCAAGGCGTCCGCGTCGCTCATGACCGAGAGCGTCAAGGGCAAGACGGTGGCAGAGGCGCAGACGCTCTTCGAGCGGTTTCAGCAGATGATCACGGCGCCCGCCGAGGCACCGATCGACAACCTGGGCAAGTTGATGGTGCTGGCGGGCGTCCGGCAGTTTCCCGTGCGGGTCAAGTGCGCGAGCCTGGCCTGGCACACGCTGCGTGCCGCCGTCGATGCCCGCGGCGACGTGGTGTCCACGGAATGAAGGACTTACCAGTCGTGCCGCCGTCCGCGCCGGCACCCGCCGTAAAGACCAGCCCCGCTCGGACCGAGACCATGATCAAGGACTCGGACCGCAGCGCCGCGCTCACGCCCGAAATCGTCAAGGCACTGTCGACGGTCTACGACCCGGAGATCCCCGTCAACATCTACGATCTCGGCTTGATTTACGACATTGTGATCGACGCCTCGAGTGCCGTGGGGATCCGGATGACGCTCACTGCGCCGGCGTGCCCGGCGGCGCAGGTCCTGCCGGAGCAAGTGCGCGCCGCGGCGGCTGCAGTGCCGGGCGTCGCCAGCGCCGTTGTCGACGTCGTCTGGGATCCGCCGTGGGATCGCGATCGGATGTCGGAGGCGGCCAGACTGCAGCTCGGAATGTTCTGACCCGCAACGCGCCCCAATGCGACGTCTCCTTCTGATCGTGGCGCTGCTGTGTACGAGCGTCGCGTGCAGCCAGCATCCAACGGCACCGAGCGCGGAGTTCGACCGCGTCTCGGCCGTCGGCTCCGCATCGGCTGAGGACGACGCAGCGCCGGTGGTTCTCCGGTCGCTGACCGGGCGCGCAACCGATGTGTTCACGGGCGCCGGCGCCGCCGGCGTAGCGATCCGAGTCGCAGGGGTCGCGGATCTCGCTGCCGACGCGAACGGCAGCTTCGCCCTCGAGTCGGAGGCGCCGGATGGGCGCTATCGCGTGACCGTCTCGGGCGCGAACGTCGTCGAACGCCAGACGTCGCTTGCGTTTCCCGGCGGCACGGCGCTCCTGTCGCTCATCCCGACGTCGTTCAACCTGCGCGCGTTCGACGAGATGGTCCGTCAGTTCGGCGACGTCGGTGTCCTCAAGCGATGGACGCAGGCGCCAGCGCTCGTCATCGAGACATCATTGCTCGACCGCGATGCCAGCATCGACGCCTCCGGTATTCCGCACGACACGATTGTCGCGTCAGCCGATCAGCAGAGCGAAGTGGCCATCAACGAGATCGTCGGCCAGCTGACTCGGGCGCTGCCGTTGCTGACCGGGGGACAGATCGCCGCGTTCAGTCGCGTAAGCCGGCAGACGACAGCCGCCGGCGAGGCTGTACCATTCGACACCGCGAGCAACGCCATCACGGTCGTGCGTTATCCAGGAACGGGGACCTGCCGCGGGTTCACGTCGATCGCGTACGCCGAGGATTACTCGGTCGTGGCGGCTCGCATGCTGCTGCAAGTGTGCACCGGCGCACTGGTCGGGGCCGTTGTCTCGCACGAGCTGGGACATGCGCTCGGCTTCGGACATGTCACCGGCACGCCATCGGTGATGACCGCCACGGTCGTCGGTGACGTCACGGAATTCGATCGGCAGGCGGCGACCATTGCGTATGTGCGGCCGCCCGGCAACCGGGCGCCCGATGCCGACCCCGACACATTTACCGTGAACCAGTCGCGTCGCGGCTCCGCGTCCGGCCGCGTCAGGATCGTTTCGCTGGTTCCGTAACCTCCGCGCCGGCCGCGCGCATCTCCTCCAGCGCCCGCGCCGAATCGCCCGGCGCCACATCGACGCCGGCAATCGCATCCGTCAGCACCGTGACGTCGAATCCTGCCTTGCGTGCGTCGATCACCGAGTGTTTCACGCAGTAGTCGGTCGCGATGCCGCCGACGTAGAGATGGTCGATCCCGCTCGCGCGCAGATCGTCGGCGAGCGTGCGGCCGTCGGTTGTCGATCCCTCGAACGCGGAGTACCCCGGTCGGTCGGCATTCTGCCCTTTGCTGATGATGACGGCCGTCGGCGGCAGCCGCAGGGCCGGGTGGAACTCGGCGCCAGGGGTGTGTTCGACGCAGTGCACCGGCCACTCGCCGCCGTACTCCCGGAAGTGCCGGGTCACGGGCGGGTGCCAGTCTCTCGACGCGTACACCGGCCAGCCACGCACCGCCGCCTCCTCGAGGGTGTGGTTGAGCGGCCCCACGACGCGGTCGCCCCCGGGGGCGGCGAGTGCGCCGCCAGGACAAAAGTCGCGCTGGACGTCCACGATAAGTAATGCCGACCGCCTGGCGCCCATGGGAACCTGCTGCAAGTACAAAGTGTAAAGTGCAAAGTCGAAAGTAAAGTCCAAAGTACACCGACATGTCCATCGCGCTGTCGACCGACCTGTACGAGCTGACGATGATCGCCGGCTATTACACAGCCGGGCTGGACGGGCCGGCCACGTTCGAGCTGTACGTGCGAGAGCTGCCCCCGAACCGCGCCTTGCTGGTGGCCGCGGGACTCGAGCAGGCGCTCGAGTACCTGGAGCAGCTCCGCTTCACGGCCGAGGACATCGCGCATCTCCGCGAGCTTCCCGGACTGCGCGGTGTGCCGCGCGCCTTCTTCGACGACTACCTGCCACGCTTCCGTTTCACGGGCGACGTGTGGGCGGTGGCGGAGGGTGTGCCGGTCTTTCCGCCGGCGCCGCTGCTGCGCGTGACGGCGCCGCTCCCCGAGGCGCAGCTCATCGAGACCGCGCTGCTCGCCATCGTCGGCTTCCAGACGTCGGTGGCGAGTCGCGCCGCCCGGATTGTGGAAGCGGCGGCGGGCCGACGCGTCGTGGAATTCGGTTCTCGCCGCGCGCACGGCATCGAGGCCGCCGTGCTCGCCGCACGGGCGGCTTTCATCGCGGGATGCGAGTCGACCTCGAATGTCGAAGCGGGCCGTCGATTTGCGTTTCCCGTGTCCGGCACGATGGCGCACGCGTGGGTCACCGCCTTCCCGACCGAGGAGGCCGCCTTCCGCCAGTATGCGGACGTCTTCCGCGAGCGGACCGTCATTCTGCTCGACACGTACGACACGCTCGCCGCCGCTCGCGCCGTGGCGGCAAGCGGCCTCGTGGCCGCGGCCGTGCGGCTCGACAGCGGCGATCTCGTCGCGCTCAGCCGCGACGTACGGGCGATTCTGGACGCCGGCGGCCTCCGCGCGACGAAGATCTTCGTGAGCGGCGATCTCGACGAGCGGCGGATCGAGGCGATCGTGCAGGCCGGCGCGCCGGTGGACGGCTTCGGCGTCGGCGCCGCGCTGAGCACGGTGACCGACGCGCCGTCGCTTGGCGCGGTCTACAAGCTCGTGGAAATTGAGCGCGCGGGGCGCGCGGTTCCCGTTGCGAAGAGCAGCCCGGGCAAAGAGACGCATCCCGGCCGCAAGCAGGTCTGGAGGATCTTCGACGGGCCGACGGCCGTCGAAGACGTGATCGAGCTGGAGGACGCGCCCGCGCCGCCGGCACTGGCCGGCGTCCCGCCCGTGGCGCTCCTCGCACGCGTGATGCACGCGGGGCACCGCGAGCAGTCGCCGGTGCCGGTGTCGCAGATCCAGGCGCGCCACCTGGCCGAGATCGTGCGGCTGCCGCGTGAGGTGCGGCGGCTCACGGACGCGGCGCGCTATCCGGTACGCATCGGGATCGCCCAGGCCCGCGCGATCGAGGAGCTACGCTGACGGCGCCGCGGGTCCGGCCGCCGCGCCGAGCGTGGCCGACGCTCTCTTCACGTCGCGCGCCGCCGCGGGTTCGGCCGACGCGCCGAGCGTGGCCGACGCTCTCTTCACGTCGCGCGGCGCCACCCAGAAGATCGCGCCGTAACGGCCGTCCGCCGTCACCGCGTCGATGGCGGTAATGTTGATCTTCGCCGCGGCGAGCCGCTCCATCAGGTCGGCCACAACCCCGATCCGGTTGTCGCCCTGGACCAGGAAGCCGCGTTTCGGCCCGACGACGCGCCACTTGGCGCGCTTGGCCGCAGCCTTGAAGGCCGCCGAATCGACGGGGACGAAATCGAGCTGCGACTTCCGTCCCTCGGGAAACCCCGAAAAGGCGAGCAGGTCGAC
>Ga0187893_10002417_pt1 | contig 41136 bp, 32 predicted proteins | sample MA1701074metaG_FD_139574 | JGI IMG/M metagenome (GOLD analysis project Ga0187893, IMG submission 139574) | White microbial mat communities from a basaltic lava cave in the Kipuka Kanohina Cave System on the Island of Hawaii, USA - MA170107-4 metaG ...
GCAGCCTCACGCTGTTTCCGGGTGTCACGACGCCCGTCGACCTCGGACGCTCGACCAGCGTCGAAGCCGTCAAGCGTGCACACGGGCGCCCACGGACCGACGCATTGGCACACCTACTCGTCGTCGCGACCCAGCGGGAGGCCATGGTCGAGACGCCGACGCTGGATGACTTGCATCCCGTCGCGGTGCTCGGACAACTGACGCAGGTGCTGCACGGTGTGCCCGGTCGACTCACGGCGGTCGTGCGCGGCATCGAGCGTGTGCATCTCCTGGGCATCGAGCTCGAGCACGGCCATCTGGCCGCACGGTTTCGAAAGGCTCACGAAACCACCGGAGACGCCACACTCGCCCATGCTCTGGCCGGCGCACTGCAGGACCTCATCAAGCAGCACGACAGTCTCTTGCAGGCCAGCGTGAGGACCCGCCAACGCGCCCAGGCCCTGAGCGCCATCTTGGCGCAACGATCCCCGAGTCGTATCGCAGACATGTGCGCCGCTCACATCGAGATGGACGGTGACGAACGGATAGCCATTTTGCAGGAACTGCAGGCGTCCGAGCGCTTGCGCAAAGTCATCGAGCTCGTCAGCCATCGCGCCAACGTGCTTCAGGTCAAGCGCGATCTCGATCGGCACGTTCGTGAGCATCTGTCCCGGCACGAGCACGAGGTGCTGCTTCGCCACAAGCTGCGAGCGATCCAGTCGGAGCTGGGGGATTCCGAGGACGACGTCGAATGGATCGAAACGCTCGAGCGACGGCTCGCAGGCATCGAGCTCCCACACGATGCACGGCAGGCCGCTCAACGCGAGCTTGGCCGGCTGCATCGCATGAACCAACAAAGCGGCGAGGCGATGGTGGCGCGCACCTATCTGGAATGGATCGCCGATCTGCCGTGGGAGACGCCCAAACCAGATGTCATCGACATCTCTGCTGCTCGTGCACTGCTGGAACGCGAGCACTACGGGCTCGAAAAGGTCAAAAAACGTATTCTCGAGTATCTCAGCGTGCGCAAGCTGGCTCCTGCCAAGCGCGGCCCGATTCTGTGTCTGGTGGGCCCGCCCGGGGTCGGCAAGACCTCACTCGGGCGCAGTATCGCCAAGGCACTCGAACGCAAGTTCGTTCGCGTGTCTCTCGGCGGAGTGCGTGACGATGCCGAGATCCGCGGGCATCGGCGCACTTACGTGGGGGCCTTGCCCGGGCGATTGATCGCGGGGATGAAGCAAGCCGGCACATCCAATCCCGTGTTCGTGCTCGACGAGCTCGACAAGTTGAGTGCCCCCGACCTACGGGGCGATCCGGCCAGCGCGCTGCTGGAGGCGCTCGATCCCGAACAAAACGACAGCTTCGAGGACCACTATCTCCAACTTCCCTACGACCTCTCGCACGTGATCTTCATTGCTACGGCAAACGACCTCTACAAGATTCCCGGGGTGCTGCGTGATCGTCTCGAAGTCATCGAGCTCGCCGGCTATACCGTCGAAGAAAAGCTCGCGATCGCGCGAAACTATCTGCTTCCACGCGAGCTGCACGACCACGGCCTCACCGGTGTCGACGTCCGGGTCGACGACGAGATCCTACTTTCGCTGGCGACGGAATATACGCGGGAAGCCGGCGTGCGCAACTTGCAGCGCGAGCTCGCGGCGCTGCTGCGCGACATCGCGGTACGCATCGCCGAGGGGCAAACTCCCTCGGGGCAGATCACCCTCGCCGACGTGCTGCATACGCTCGGTCCACCGCGCTACCACGATGAGCTCGCCGAGCGAGAGCCCCCCATCGGAACGGTCACGGGATTGGGCTGGACACCTACGGGTGGGCGCCTCTTGTTCGTGGAAGCGACGCTCACCCCGGGTGACGGCAACATCCGGATGACCGGTCGACTCGGTGAGATCATGAAAGAGTCCAGCCAGACGGCCCTCAGCGCCGTGCGCAGCATGGCTGACCAGCTCGGGGTCCAGCGTGATTTCCTCAACTCGCAGGATCTTCACATTCACGTTCCGGCCGGAGCTGTCGCGAAAGATGGTCCCAGCGCTGGGATCGCAGTGGCGACGGCTTTGGTGTCTCTGTTGACGGGTCGACCCGTGCGACCGGACGTGGCGCTGACTGGCGAGATCACGCTTCGCGGCCGAGTCCTCCCCATCGGTGGTGTGCGCGACAAGGTGCTGGCTGCCCACCGTGCTGGTCTGCGGGACGTGATTCTTCCCGAGCGAAACCGTAAGGATGAGCAGGACATCCCCGAGCAAGCCGCCAAAGACATGCGCTTCCACTACGTGAGCGACATCGACGAAGTATTGGACGTCGTCTTGCTTCCTCCGCGCAGTGCGGTCGACGCAGCCGAGTGAGGCCCGGGGGTCTGCGAGCCTGACACTCGCGTCATTCGACTCGGAGCGAATCTCGACAAGGCCAACGCGGAGCCGTGTCGCCCCGCTTCGCTGGCCGGCCCATGAACCATGGTCCAAGCTTTGACGGTGGTCATGCTCGACACTGCCGCCACCGCGCACGAGCGCCGGACCTTACTCGAACCGGGCTATTCGATCGGTTGGCATCTGACGCGCACCGCGTGCGTCGCGGGAGCCATCCTCGCGCTCGCGCTCTGGCTTGCGCGCGACGCCACGCTGGTGGACTGGCTGATGCTGCCCATGTTCTGGCCGGTGGCAAACCTCGTCGAGTGGACGTTTCATCGCTTCTTGATGCACAGGCCCGCTTGGCCCCGCATGATCTACGAACGGCACGCGATCGCACATCATCGCGGATTTCCCCATGACGCCATGACGGTGCAAAGCACCCATGAGCTGCAGCTCGTGATGATGCCTTGGTACACGATCTTGTTCGTGTTTCTGCTCGGTTCACCGGTGGCAATCCTATGTGCGCTCGTCCGCGGTCCGGCACTCGCAGGCATATTCCTGGTCGCGGCCGTGGCATATTTTCTCACGTACGAGCTGCTCCACGCGCTCTATCACCTGCCGGCGCACGACTGGACGGGACTATGGTTCATCCCATCTCGCTGGCTCTTGCGCCGGCGGAGGCACCACGCCCATCACCATCGACTCGAGCGCATGGCTCACTGCAACTTCAACGTGACGTTCCCATGGGCCGACCGCCTGCTCGGTACACTCGAGCACGCATCATCCGACCGTGAGCCTTGACTGACTCGACTGGCATGCCCTCGAAGGCACACTCAGCTCGACGCCGACGTGTACCCACGAATCGAGCGACGCCATAGCAGCAGCGCAATTACGAGCAACGCCGCGGCGGTTGCCGCGGCCGCAAAAACCCGCGTGAGGTCGAGACCTCCCAAGAGCGCGCTGGCGGGATACGTCGTCATGATCGCAAGTGGCACGACGAACGTGAACAACATTGCGAGAAAACCGCGGAACACGGAGGCCGGCCAGCGACCGAAATCCATCATGGCCTCCATGAAAAACGTCAGGTTCTGGAGTTGCAACGCGCGAAAACTCAGACACAGTACCAAGACACCGAGCGCGTACAGTGCCGCCAGGCCTATCAAACCCATGGCGACGAATGTAAGCACGTCGAACGGTCCGGGCACACGACCCAGTTGTACGAGACCAATACCGATCATGGCGAAGCCGGTGAACAGCTCGGTAAAGCGCCACGGTGAAAACGCAGCGATCGAGCACAGAAACAACGAGTTGGCCGGACGAAGCAACAGGTAGTCGAGCGTGCCTCGGCGAATATGGTTCATGCTCTCGAGCAGCGCGGGCTGGATCAGCGCACCAAAAACACCCTGCATGATGTTGAAGCAGCCCGTCAATATGACGAGCTCCCATGTCCCCCACCCTCCGATGTCTCCGCGATGCTCGAGCGCGACGAACAACGGTACGATGCCAAGGAGGCTCCAACCTACACCCAAAACGCCATCGGTGAAGAAGCCAAGACGGTATTGCAAGGCAGTGAGCACGCTCATGCGTAGCTGCACCGCAGCCATGCGGGCGTGACCCACGAACGTCATTAGGTACCCACCGCCTGGTAGACACGAATGCCGCGGGCCCAAGCCAACTTGGCCGTAACCGCCAATACGGCGATCCACAGCAGTTGCAACGCGAAGCCATGCCAGATCTCCATTGGTGACAGTCGACCAATCGCGAGCTCCACGGGAAATCCGAGCGTGGCGTGAAACGGCAATACCCGCGCGATCGCGGCAAACCACTCCGGAAACAAGCTGGTCGGCACGGCATATCCCGACAGCACGATGTAGAAGCCGAGCCAGATCTCGTACAACACGGCTGCGCGTGTGAGCCAAAACGCCATGCTGCCAACGGTAACTTGGGCCAAGAAGTTGATCGTCCAGCCGGCAGCGACGGCCAACATCGCGAGTGTCAACATGCGCCAATCGCCCGCCCAGTCCAGGCCACCCGCCCAGACCAACACCACCACTCCGAGCGGGAACGACAACAACGTTCGCGTTGGCATGGCCGCGAGGTTGAGCATGGCTTCGTGCACGAGCGGATGGACAGGACGCATCAGCAGCGGTGTGAGGTCACCTTCGCGAATCAGATATTCGAGCTCCCACACCACCCAGCTGGCCGTGAGTTGTCGGACCAAAAACGCGGCCACGAAATACGCCACGAAATCGTCATACGTCCATGTACCGATCGGGCCGTCCGCGGCCAAACTGCCCCAAAGCGCGAGGCTGACGAGCGGGAACGTGGTGGTCAAGATCCACACCAACATCGACGCGCGATAGGCCACGGCTTCGGCAACCCCCAGTCGCCAGAACGCTCCCACGATACCCAGCACGCGTGTCATTGCTTCCCCTCTCGGAACAGCTCTCGCAGCACTTCTTCGAGTGGGGCGTCTTCGACCCCGAGGTCGGTGCTGTTCTGCCAAGCCAGCATGGCGGATACCACGGCAGCCACGTCCGACGGTGCGACCTCCAATATCACGCGACCGCGATCGTTTTCGACCACCCGCCCCATACGCGCGAGCACGTCGTCGTGTGGCACGACGTCGGCACGCACGCTCACGCGCCGCAGTGGACGAATGCGGCGTCGCAGCTCGTGAATGGTCCCGTCGAAGCGAAGTGTTCCGCCATCGATGACGATGATGCGTGGGCACAACGCCGCCACATCCTCCATGTAGTGACTGGTGAGCACCACCGTTGCGCCGTGGCGGTCGTTGTACCTGCGCACGAACTCGCGCATGGCGAGTTGCATCGAAACATCCATGCCGATGGTCGGCTCATCGAGGAACAAGATCTCCGGACCATGAAGAAGCGCAGCAACGAGCTCACATTTCATGCGCTCGCCCAGGCTCAACTGACGTACCGGCTTGTGCATCACGTCGGCAATGTCGAGCAGCTCCTGGAGCTCGCGCAGGCGCTGGCGGTAGAGCTCGCGTGGTACGTCGAACACGACGCGATTGAGCTCGAACGTATCGATCGCAGGCAGATCCCAACTGAGCTGTCGCTTTTGGCCCATCACCAGGCTGATCGAGCGTAAAAACGCAGGCTTGCGCGCGAACGGTACATGGCCCGCCACGAGCACGTCGCCCGCGCTGGGAACCAGCAAGCCCGCCATCACCTTCAGCGTGGTGGTTTTTCCGGCTCCGTTGGGCCCGAGAAATCCCACACGTTCTCCGCTATGAATCGAAAACGACAAGTCGTCGACGGCCTGGACTACTGCGTACTTGCGCCGGAACACCGCGCGCAACGCAGCGGCGAGGCCCGCCTCGCGTTTGGGCACGCGAAAGCGTTTCGATAGATGAGCCACGACGATCGCGGAGTTCGTCACGGTTGACGGGCTCGTTTTAGCAAATCGACTGCCACCAACCGAGCAATCATGCCGCGACGCGAGTAATCGAGTTCTAACCCTAATGCGTAGCCTCTCCTCGGATGAGATGGATGAGGTACAGGCTCCCCCTCGCCGTCACGTCATGTTCCGACGGTCCCGCGCGAGGAGGCAGCTCCGCGGCCGAAGACCACGGTGGCTCGACTGCGGGCGACGACGGGGAGAGTCCGTCCACCGAAACCAGCGAGCGACAAGACATATCCTCGGGAACCGACGGCTCCGGGGAGTATGGCGCGACGTACCAGTCGCACGCGCCTGCGCTCTCGCAGATGATTCTTCCTTATCCCCGGCCCCGCTCTTGCACATGATTCCTCCTATCCGGCGATCCGGCTCTGACGTTTTTTACTTGACTCGAGCCCGAGTTGGGCCAATCATCGCATGCGATGCTTCGTTCGATTGTCCTACGTCCCAGTCGTTGGCAGCCGCGAGAGGCCCTGCGGGTCGGCTGCAGAGTGTCGGTGTTCGTCGTTGCGACCTCGCTTGGCCTGGATGTGCACGCCATCGACCAGAACACCGGCGTCAAGGTGACGACCTGCCAGTACGCCGAGACTGTGCGGGTGGGGTCGACGTGCACGGGCGTCTGGGTCGGCCAAAACACGGTCATCACCGCGGCTCATTGCCGCGAAGATGGCCTGCCCACGTGGGTGACCTTCGGGGATGTCACCACAACGGTATCGACATCATGGTGTGTAAGTTGGCGGCCGATGCCCCGAACGTACCCGTGATTCCACCGATGGTGCCGAACGGCTGCGAACGCGATTGGTTGGCAGCCAAGCTCAACGCGGGAGGCGAGCCTTCGACATTCGTGGGCTTGGGTTGCGAAGCCTGCTACGCCTGCACCCCTTGCACGTCCAACAACAAGCGGTTCGTCGCGCCCGGCAATCCCGTGGATTTTCGATTGGAAGCCCAAGTCACCCACCACGGTACGAGCACGAAGCTTCGGTTCGACAGCACCACCCCAACCGGGGTCGTACGGAGCGGCGACTCGGGAGGCCCGGCCTATGTGCGCATGCCCGACTTCAGCTACCGGCTCGTCGGGGTCGCACACGGGTCGGCCATCGACGACTATTTCGAGGCGGTACCGTCTTGGTTGAGCTGGATCGAGGCCATGGCAGCGGAAGACCTGACTCCATGTCACGATCGCAACTCCAGCGGGAGCTGGGTGTTTCATGGCGGCTCCGGATGCCAGGATGCCCTCGTCAAGCGTCCCGAGCTGACCGGACGGGCATGGAGCAACGCATGCCAGCCAAGCGCGTCGCAACGGTCCGCGTTCTACGGAGGGGGCAAAAGTGCCTGCGCGGGATGGCTCCCTCCCGTGATCATTAGCGGGTCCACACAGCTCGTCGCACCCGAGACATCGTTGCAGGAGAGCGTGGACGCCGTCCAAGCCGTCGAGGGAACGGCGATGGAGCCGAGCTCTTGCGGCGAAGTGCAAGCATTCGTGCAGGACGTGGTGGAGGACAGCGCCTACGATGCTTTTCTCGCCCCGGAATCCGCCATCGCGGAGCGCCCCGTCGAAGATGCCTACGTGGAGCTCGGATGTCCGACGATACCCGGATGAAGCGCCGGTGCTCCTGGCTGGGGCTTGGGCTCGCGACGACGCTCACGGCCGGGTGCTCCTGCCAGCCGAGGCAAGGGCCGGACGAGACGCCTGGCGGGAGCACCGAGGCCGATGACGTGTCCGGGGAGGTTTCGTCGACCGACGGAGCAGGGACGATCGACCTGCCGCAACGATGTCCCGAAAAACGTATCCAGGAGCGCATGCTCGTCCAGACCGACGAGGAGCTGCAGGCCTTGGAGGGTGCGACGTACATCCAGAGCCTGCTCATCTTTCGCCCGGTCTCGACCCTGGAGCCGTTACGCTGCCTGGAGGAGCTGGATGAGGAGCTGGCGACGGGATACTATCAGAGCTTTCCATCTTTGGAGCCGCTTCGAAACCTGCGCAGGGTGCCTTATTTGCAGCTCCAGAGCACCCAGGTGGACGACATGACGCCGCTTCGGGGGCTCGAAGCGGTCGACAAGCTGGACGTGCAGTTTCCGAAGGTGACCTCGCTGCACGGTCTCGAGAGCATGCGCTCGGGGTGGGTCCTCGTCCGGAAGACCGGGGCGACCGACCTGCGCGGGCTGGACAACTTCCGCAGCGGGTCCTTGACGTTGGATACCAACGACAGCCTGACCTCGTTCGACGGGCTCGTCGCCCTGGAACGGCTCGAGTATCTCGGCCTCATTCACAATGCCGGCTTGACCTCGCTGGAATCCTTGCCATCGGTATCCATCGACCAATTCTCGTTTCGGCACAACGACAGCTTGTCGTCGCTGGCGGGGCTCGAGCACATCACCTCGGCAAACGTGATCGAGCTGGCGCACAATCCGAAGCTGACATCCTTGCGGGGCCTCCACAACGTGACCGAGCTCTGGGCCGTCGAGGGTACCCCCGGCTACCTACACATCGAGGACAATGCCATCCCGAATTTCGACGGCCTCGACAGCCTGCGCAAAGTGGTGGGCTACATCGAAATTTTCAATGATCTAGACGATTCGCTCACTTCGCTCGACGGGTTGCAGCAGCTCGAGCACGTGGAAGCGAACCTGTCGATCGTCAGCAATTGGCAGCTCACGTCGCTCGAGCCCCTCCGTCCAGATCGCGGTGGCTCGCTCATGTACGTCGGCTACAACCTGGAAATTCGCGCGAACAAGTCGCTACCGACGTGCGAGGCCGTCGCGCTCGCTCGAGCGATCCGCGATGCCGGGGGAACCGTCGGCGGCGAGTTTTTCGAGCACAACCTGCTGGACGAATGCTCCGCCTGACCGATGACCCAGTTGCCAGAGAGCGTGGACGCCGGGGACGGGCACTCGATCACCTTGTACCGCGACGCGGGGCTACCGCGCAGCGCGGCGCCTCACGGTCACGAGCGGGGTGAAAGTCCGCGCTTCGACGCACTCCTGAAGACCGAACTGCCGGCAAACGTTGGGCCGCACGTCGTGAACGCTGCAGCCCCGCGAAAACAGCGGGCATGGCCGACCTTCTTTGGCAAGGTAACCGATGGAGTCTTCGGGCTCGTCGACATGGCCGTCGTTGGGCAAAAGTGGCAGTTTACGGACCGATACACCCAGATGCTTGGCCAGCCGGCGCGCATCTTCGCGCGTGATTGGAACCCGCAAGTGTTGGCAACACGCGCCTGTACAGTGCTGGCATAGGGCCACCGTGCGCGTCACGACACCGGCGTCATCGACCTTGCTGTGCTCGTCGAGCACCGAATATGGCAGCTTGGCTGCACGGAGCTTGTTCGCCAATTCCAGCAACCGCACGAACGGCAGCTTCCCTCGATTGAGATCCATGAGCGGGCCGATCGGATCCCTGCGTCGCACGATGGTTGCCGCGATTGCTCGACCCGACGTTTACATGCTGTCGAGAAGTTTTGTCTTTTGCCGGTTGAACTCGTCTTCGGTGAGCAAACCAGCGATGCGAAGCTCATTGAGCTTTTCGAGCTGGCTCACCAGGTCCGGCACACTGTTGTGTCCACGTGACGTTGGCTGACCCGGTTGAGCGGGCATGCCATAGCCGTGCGGCGGCATGCCATAGACATAGCCTGGCGGAACGTATCCCGGTGGCGGCAACATGTTCATCACGACTGGATGATTGCCGGTCACCACGTTGCGCCCATTGAACCGCCGATCGAACTCGGCTTGATCCATCAACGCGAGCATGATGAACTCGATAAACGAGATTGCCCATGGGATGAACGTCCACGAGAACATCAGATACAGCACGCCGGCACCGAACTGTCCCAGATAAAATTTGTGGCCTCCCAGGTTGCCCAGAAAAAACGCCAGGATCGCCGCAATGTTCTTGTCTTTCATGAATCGTTCTCTCGATATCGCGCCTGACGTTCTTCGAGCATGGGCTGAGCAGTGCCCGCTTGCCGTGCCAATGCGGGATCCTGCAGCCGATAGATCCATTCGCCCGTGTCGAGGTCGAGGTCCTCGATGATCTCGCCTGTCTCTTTCATGTGCAAGAGCGCGGACAACAATGCAACCTCGGTCCAGCGTAGCTCGCTCAACAAGCGCTCGTAGGTCAACGCCGCGTTCATGCGCTCGAGCACCGATCGCACGCGGCGTGAGCGCTCGCGTACCACTCCGAGCTCGGCACCTCCAGGCGGTGGAAGCCCCCGCGTGCCTACGTGATGGGCACCTGCACGTTTGTATGCGCCAAACATCACGAGCCCGCACCCCAAGCTCATCAGGCAGCTCGTGGCCAAGATCCCGACGAGCCCGCTCGACAGTGACCACGCGAACGTAATCCCTGCTCCCAGCAATGCCAATCCGCTTGCGACCATGGGACGCCACCCGAGCGGTAAGCTGCGTACGACGGCACGCAGATCGGCTCGTGCCGGGGTATGAGCCTTGCCATCCGCGGGTGTGCCCGTCGCTGTGTAAATTTGCACGGCTCCGGTTTGGATCACGAGGTCGCCGACGCGATGTCGCGACATTTTGCCAGGCTAGCACAGAGGTGCCAGCGCACAATGCGCTGTGTGCCACACCCTCGCTCGCCTAGCGCTCGAACGTGCGCCGACGCAATCCTGCGAGATACGCATCGAGATCACGTCGTACCTCCCCGCTCAACAACAACAGGCCCAGCATATTCGGAAACCCCATGGCCAAGATCATGTAGTCGCCGAATTCGAGGATGTTTCGGGACGTGATCACGGCTCCGAGAAACACGAACACGATGAACATGAGACGATAGGCGAACGATGCGCGGTCACCGAACAAGAAGCACCAGCAGCGTTCGCCATAATACGACCAAGAAATCATGGTCGAATACGCGAACAGCAACACGGCGAACGCGAGCACGACCGGAAACCATGTCACGCGGCTACCCATCGCGCGTGCAGTCAAGGCCGCACCTTTTTGCGCGGCCACCAAATCGGCACAAAGCGGGTCTGCATACGCGCCGGTGACCACCAAAACGAGCCCAGTCGCCGTACAAACAATGACCGTATCGATGAAGGGCTCGAGCAAGGCGACCACGCCTTCACGCACCGGATAGTCGGTTTTCGCCGCTGCGTGGGCAATCGTCGCGGACCCGATACCAGCTTCGTTCGAGAAGCATGCGCGCCGAAAACCCCATACCATCACGCCGGTCAGCCCACCGTAACCGGCCACCGGCGTGAAAGCTTGGCTCATGATCGAGGCCAACGCTGCCGGCACGCGTTCCCAGTCGATCGCAAGCACTGTCGCACATGCCAACAGGTAGACGATGCACATGAGCGGCACGATCCGTTCGGCCGTGGCAGCAATGCGACGTAGACCGCCGATGATAACGGCTCCGACGAGTGCGGCCATCACTAGCCCGTAGACCCAGCGATAGCTGGAAAACGCGGGCACGATTTCCTCGATGGCGTTGAGCGACTGACTGACTTGGAACGTGTTGCCACCCCCGAGCGATCCGCCCACACACAACATCGCGAATATGGCGGCGAGCACCCGTCCTAACCGCGGCGCGCCACGGCGGGCGAGACCATCCTGCAAGTAGACCATGGCACCTCCCATCACCCTGCCGTCGCTACGCGTACGCCTGTACTTGACCCCCAGCGTGCACTCGACAAACTTGGATGTCATTCCCAAAACGCCTGCAACGACCATCCAGAACACCGCCCCGGGCCCACCAATGGCGACAGCGAGGGCTACGCCTGCGATGTTCCCGAGGCCAACCGTTGCCGACAACGCAGACGCCAGCGCTTGGAAATGACTCACCTCGCCTGGATGCTCGGGCCGATCGTAGCGCCCCCGAACCACATCGATGGCATGCCAAAACGCTCGCACGTTCACGAAACGCATGCGCAGCGTGAAAAATGTCGCCCCCAAGATCAGCCAAGCGACGACGATCGGAACACCGGCCCAACGCGCGACCAATCTGACGCGCCCGATTCCTATGTCCCCTATGTCCCCTATGTCCCCTATGTCGCTCGCCGTGCGGTCGACGACGAGCTGGCGCGAGCCGATTCGATGTCGTTGGACGATCGCGTTGGCGAGCAGCTCGAGCTTCGACGGGTCGACCTCCGGCGCGACTACGAGCTCGAGCTGCGCTTCCGTGACGTCCCCGAAATTGCGTTCCAGCGCAGCAACGAGCTCGTCCGCATGCCGATCCGCATCGAAAAGCTCACGAGGATCGCCAAATGCATCGGCCACGATCGAGCCCTCACGAGCGAAGAGCTCCTCGTACAACACGGTCCTCAGACCAGACACGATCGCCCCGGCGACGCGATCCGCCGCGTGCTCGAAGCCGCCCTGTGCCCCAAGGTGGTTTTTGTCGGATACCGCCGCGTGTGCGCCCTGGCCTACAAAAACTGCCAAACCGGCCCAGGCGCACAAATGCACGAACGAACGCCACCATACCCCTGTGCCCCCTGTGCTTCGCGCTTCAGGTCTTCCGTCTGGGCCCGTTCTCGTGCGTGTGGCTCCATCGCGCAAAAACAATGGACCCGTACATACCGCAAAAAATCTTCACCCGCCCCGAACGGACCCAAACCCCGCCTCGGGCTCGAGGCAAAGATGGTTGTATCGCTGCGCCTGCCTCTGGTAAGGTCACGCTGCTCCCCCCATGTTCACACAACGACCTTGCACTCATCGCACTCCTCGGGTTCGGCGTACGCTCGTGCAGTTGTCGGCACTGTCAGCCACGCTGGGACTGGGCTGCCTAAACCTCGCGAACGAATCCATCGTTTCGCTGTTCCTCGCGCATCACGGCGAGCCAGTGGACGGTGTCTTGCCGGACTACGGTGGCGTCGACCAACCGAGATCGTTCACCAACGATTTGAACCAGCCCATCACGGTATATGACGGATACGTTGTCGCGACGAGCGCGATCTTGTGGAACTGTGACCGGTTTGGGGACTATATCGAGTTCCGTTGGTCGCCCGTGGCCCACGATCTGCTGCAAAGCGACGGTCAAACCCAAGTCATCGCAGACCAGCCGTTCGACGCCAACGAATACTGCTGGCTCGAGCTCGGTTTCGGTCCATATTTTTCGCCGCCCCCCGAATCCATGGTTGCCGACCCGAGCCCACCCCCGGAGGAGGTCGAGGGCAACACCTTGTTCATCGAGGGTCGCACCCGAAACAACGGTATGAACATCGATTTCGTGCTGAGGTCCCCAACCTCCAAAAATGTCGTTTTGGATCTCACCCACATCCAAAATGGAGGACCTCTCATCATCGGCCGCGACGAGGAGTTCGGTGTCAAGCTGACCGTGTCGGTGGTCTACGACCGCTTGTTCAAGAACGTCGACGTGGTGAACATGGACCCCACCGTCGTTGGCGACCAGCTGGTCCAGGGCCTCGAAGACGCGCTGGCGGTCTCGCTCGGTGACAAGATCGTCACCCGGCAAGCGCTCTAATTCGACTGCCGCTGTTCATCAGGGGTCGTCCAACGAAGGCAAGGCACCGCCGTCGCCGAGTGGCGGCTCGTCCTCGCCCATGCTGTCGCCACGCCGTGGGGCCGTCGCCTCGGCGACAGCACCTGCCGGTTGTTCTGCGACGCCATAGAGGTCGAGCATGACGTCTCCCGCTGGCACTGCACCGGGTTCGGCATGCTCAATCGGCTCCGTACCTGCGACGAAGTACTCTTCCACGACGTCGGCCACTGGTGTGGCCCCAGGTTCGATGGGCGTGGAGGCCAACAGACCAGATCGCATGTCGATCGATCGAATACTCACGTTGGCGGGTGGAACGAACGGTGTCGCAGGTTTTCCTTGCTCGGCCGCCTTCATCACCGACAGCCAAATGGGAAGCGCCGCCCGACCACCGGTTTCGTTACGACCGATGCGCTGCGGAACGTCGAATCCCACCCAAACCACTGCGACATGTGCCGGGGTATAGCCGGCGAACCATGCGTCGCGATAGTCCGCAGACGTTCCAGTCTTGCCTGCCACGGGACGGCCGAGTGCCTTGGCCTTGTGTCCCGTTCCCTCCTCGACCACACTTTGGAGCATGCTCGTCAGCACGAAAGCAACGTCTTGCGATACAGTTCGTTCACCACTTTGTGATGATTCGCTGGCAGACTGCCCGGGTATATCGATGCGCAAGATCACAGACGGCTTGATGCGATCGCCACCACGGGCCAAGGTCAGATAACCGGTGAGTAGCTCGATCGGTTTCACTTCGCTCGTGCCCAACGCCAGCGACAGATTTTCCACCAACGGCGACACGATGCCCGTGGCACGTGCGAACGCATGGACTGCATCGAAGCCGATCGCATCGAGCAGCTTGATGGCCACCGTGTTCACGGAGTGCGTCAACGCCACACGAAGGCGGATGTCACCACGATAGACGTCTGGCTCGAAGTTGGTCGGTCGCCATTTTTCGTAGATCTCTGGAGAATCGGACAAAAGCGATGCAGCCGTGTAGTTTCGAGTGGCCAAGGCAGCCCCGAACACGAACGGCTTGAACGCGCTACCCGGTTGTCGAGCGGCATGCATCGCGCGATTGAAGCCGCTGAGCTGGTAGTCGGAGCCCCCGACCATCGCAAGCACTTCACCCGTGTGCGTATCGGCCAGGACCACCGCCACCTCAGGACCCGAGCCGACCACCGCCTCGGCCCAGTCCTCGCGCTCACCATTTCGTGCGAGACGCACGATTTTGGCCATCGTGATGCCCCCGGGCGGAAACTGCTCGTCGATGGCCTTGTCTGGTTCGTCGTAACGGCTGCCCTCGGGAACGCGCAGGAGCACATGGGTATCTCCGACTTTTCCCGCCACGGCATCGGCGGGCAGCGCTGTTGCGGTCGAACGCGATTCGATGACGATCGGGTACACTTGGCCGAGCTGGAGCTGTCCACGTCCCCGCTCCACGGCACGAGCGCGATGTTTCTCGTCTGCCGCCAAAATGCGGTGTCCGTAGCCCTGCCGCTTGTCGATCGCCATCAATCCGGCCAAAGTCGCGTCGCGCGTAGCCGCCTGCAACGACAGATCGACACTCGTCGTCACCGTAGCTCCTAGACTCGTCAAGGCGACCTTACCGAATTTCGCCAGCAGCTCCTCGCGTGCCGCGTCGACGAATTCCGGTGCGCCTGCGACGATGCGCGTTTCCGTGCGTTCGTTGGCCAGCTCGGGCGCATTCTCGAGATATCGCTGCGCCTCTCGTGGTGACAGGAATCCATGCGCCACCATCTGGCGTAACACGTAGTGCTGTCGTTCTCGTGCACGTTCGGGTTCCTTGAAGGGGGAATCTCGACTGGGTGCCTTGGGCAAGCTTGCGAGCATCGCTGCTTGCCCAGCGTCGATGTAGGCGACATCCTTTCCAAAGTAAAAACGACTGGCCTCCTGAATGCCGTAGCGACCATGACCCAAATAGATCTCGTTGAGGTAAAGCTCGAGAATTGCGCGCTTGTCGAGTGCCTGTTCCAGTCGACGAGCGAGCACGATTTCCTGGACCTTGCGCGCGAGCGTGCGTTCTGGGCTGAGGAGAAAATTTTTGACGACTTGCTGTGTGATGGTCGATGCACCCTGACGGATCTCGCCGGCCTCGATGTTCGCAAACAACGCACGCGCCATGGCGACGTAGTCCATTCCCTCGTGGCGATAGAAATCACTGTCCTCGGCCGCCAAAAACGCGTTTTCGACATGACTTGGAACCTGCTCGTAAGGCACCAGCGTGCGACGTTCCTCGAAGATCTCGCCGATGAGTTTGCCGTCGCGTGACAAAATGCGGGTGACTTGGGGCGGCCGATATTCGCGAATCGCCTGTACATCGATCGCCGCGATGTCCCGACTGTAAAACCAGAACAACAACGCGATCCCCATCACGCAAGCACAGCCCAAGCCCAAAAGTGCCACGAAACTCCACAGCACCAGCGCGTGAGGCTTGATTTTGGCGCGCATGCCGGTCACGAGCGTAGCTCACGGCCCAGCGTCGAACCATTACCAGGGGATTTTGCCGGCAAGCCCCACATGAAACCACGGGGCGCCTGCAACCACGCCGACACCGGAACGCCCTTCCGGAGCACGGGACGTCGTGTGCTGCACGGCAAACGACCAGCCACCGCCAGCCTCGACGTCGGTCCACTGGCTTGCCGGCACGCGAAGTTGCACACCCGCAAGCGTGCCCGCGAGCTCGGTGACGTCGAACCCCAGGCGTCCGCGATGCGCATAAAGAAGCGACAACTGCAGCAGTTGCGCATCGATCCCTACGCGATTTTCCCACGTATGGCCCAGGAAACCGGGCCGATAGCGGTATGCGCTGTCCGCAAACACCATCTCACGGTAGCGATAACGAACACCACCATATCCACCCACACCCGAGAGATCGGTGTCGCGCACGAATCCCGCCTTTGGTCGTACGATGCTGCCGAGATCAGAAGGACGTTCACCAGCGAGTGCGACAAAAGGCACCTGCCAGCGCTGACTGGTATAAAATACGTCGAAATAGACTGGATCGTAACCCGAGCTCCCCACCGTAAGCTCCGCACCGACGGCAATACGATGGTCACGCCTCGAGCCGACCGCCACCTCGGCGTCCATGCCCAGGTGGAGACCTTGGCCGATCCCCGGGAACAAGCTCAGATCGACGTATGGCACCACCAGATATCGGAACTCGTCGCTCGCGCGATACGACAGGTCGAGACCATACGCAAGCACGCCTCGTGGGCCGACATGAATCGGTCGATTCGCACTGTCGAGCGTGAACGATGACGCTTGGGCGTCATCCGTTGCCAGCCTGCGGGGTGCCAACGGATCGCCTGCGACCGAGAACCCCAACGCAGCGCCGGCCCAATCGGCCGCGGCTCTGGCCGCAAACACCTGTCCACCAGCGAGATCGCCAGCAATCGCGGAGAGCTCCACCCCCGCGCGCTGCTCGAGCAAATCACCACCCACACGAACGAACCCGTCGAACCCGCTCCGACGACGATCGAGGTCGAGACCATTGACATATCCCCGCAGCAGGCTGCCATGGCCGAGCTGGGCTCGCTCGAGGCGGCCTACGCGTGCATCGATGGTCACATAGCTCGACGTGCCGAACACGAGCTCATCGCGATAGTCGAGCTGCTCGAGAATCGAGACGTAGTCGCCCACTTCGTCCCAATCGAGCTTGCGCACGACACTGTCTTGCCGTGGAGGGCGATCCCACAGTCGTAGCCGCACCGGCGCGCCCAGCCGAACCCGAATCGGGGCGATCTGTTCGAAATCCAATGTCAGCGCGGGATAAAGCGCCGCCACCGGATCCTCGACACGCAGTCCAAACGACGCGCCAAGCCCGAACTCCCCGCGAATACGACCACCAGTGCGAGGTGGCGGCCTCGCGCGATCGCCCGCATCGATCAGCACCTGCGGGCGCTTGGCATGTACACGGCCCTCGGCGAACCAACCGAGGAACACCAGCATGCCCGCGAGACTTGCCCGTACCACCGGCGCCGCATCCTCTCACAGATGGACACGTCATTTGACATCCATTGCCGGCTGCCCTGGCGCGTCACTTTCGGCTGCGTCTGCCAAGCTCGGCAGGCGATCGGTATGTTCGGCCTCCAGCATGGCTGCCTCCTCCGCAGCAAGAGGATTGATATCCGATTCCAGCAGGCCAGAAAGCGCTCGCTGGCCTTCGTCGGCTTGGAGCAAGCGCTGAACCTCGGCCACGCATTCACTTTCACTTGGTCGCTCGGCGAGCTCGAATACCAATGGAGCATCCTTCCACTGCTGGTATTCGAGCTCGCTGATACGACCCCGCGAGGCCATCAAGCCCAATACCCGACGCACCTTGACCTCGAACGCAGGCGACGGCGCGCCTTTGCAATAGTGAATGTGTCGCCTGACGGGGCTTGGAAGCATCAACGCCAAATATGCGCACTCGAGTGGAGTGAGATGCTCGGGATCTTTCCCGAAGTAGTGGTTGGCGGCATGGGTCACGCCGTAGATCCCGGGAGCAAACTCGACCACGTTGAGATAGATCTCCATGATTCGTTGTTTGCTCAACGTGGTTTCGACATACCAGGTCAAAAACATCTCCTGCACCTTGCGTGCTAGCGTGCGTTCGTGGCTCAGTAGTACGTTCTTGACCATCTGCATGGTGATGGTAGACGCGCCGATCCGTACTTTTCCGGCTGATAGATTGCGTTTGAGCGCCTCGTCGAACTGCGATGGAATGAAACCACGATGCCGAAAAAAACCTCCATCTTCGGTCGTGAGCACCGCGGCCACCATCGAAGAAGCGATGTGTTGCAGGGGTGTGAAGCTACTCGAACCAGCAAACAGCTCGACGCGTCGTTCCCGTCCGTCCCGCATCGTCACACGGTGAACGAAACCCTTGGCCAAACGATCGGCGGATACACGCGATGGCACCGCGGTGGCCCGACAGTTCCACAGGCCGACCTTGCCGTCGAGCCGCAGCGCGTCGAGATCGCGAAAATCGATGTCCGTACGCACGTCGAGCTCGAACGTTCCGGACAATGCAAACCCCTGAAGGCTAGGAACCAGCTCCACGGGAATGGCTTGAAGCACGGCCTGACACGAAACAGGTGGAACTCGCACAGCCGCCTGATAGCGTCGTTGCGCTTTCACGGCTGGGTGAACAAATTCACCCGAGAGCTCCACGACCACGCCATTTCGCTGCATGCGAGCCCGCTCGATCGTCAAGCGGCGTGCCGCAGGATCGACCTCGGCACGAACATCGAGGTCGAAGCCGATATCTCGCACAGTATCGCCAGCAAGCACGCGATGCTCGATGTTCATTCCAGCAAGCCCGAGCTCGCCTTCCACACGTATGCGCCGTTCGGCGAATGCCAACGAAACGCGACCACCGATGGTCGCCCGTTCGGAATCGACGAGCGGCAGCTCACGGAGGATCTCGGGAATTCTGGCGAGCTCGAACGAGGCCATGTGCAAGGTGAGCTCTCCGGCGGTGAGATTGCGATCGATGGTCCCCCGTACCGACCACAACTCGGGCGTGGTCTTGTTGACGAGTGATTCGGGTTCGAGCACATTCGAAAAACCGCCAGACAGATCGACTGCAAACTGTGACAACGCTGCATCCGTGACGGATACACGCCCGTTCACGCCCGCCAACGCAACGTGTGGCGTGACCGCAACCGAGAGGCGCTCGAGCTCGACCGTCAACGGAAACACCGGGACGACCGTGCCGTGCTCGTCCTTGACCAACTCGAGGTGCGACGCCACGCGTCCTGCGACCATCGGGATGTGTCCGTCCAGGCGAATCGACGATATCGCCACATCCATGGCCCGCTCGCGTGGCCGGCCCGACAACGACAGGACTCCGACGAACTGTCGTACAGGCGCATCCTGTTGGTCCCGAATCGCCAACTCGAGGTCCTCGACGACGAGCCGCTCGGGAACCACACGATGCCGTCCAGCTTGCCCATGTTGGCGTGGGCCAGCGATCGTGGACGCAAACTCTCTTATTCCTTCGAGGGTTCCCGTGACTCGCCCGGCCTTCACCGTCACGGCGTCCACCAACACGCTTCCACGCCAGATCGCTCCCCCGTCGATGTCCACGAGCAGCTCCGGAACCTCCACGAACACGTCCGTTTCCGCTTCGCCGATGCGCAGACCGGCGATGCGAACGTCCCCGTAGCCGAGCTCCAGATCGTCGATGTGGACCGGTAGCCCACAACGCCGTGCGAGACGTTCGATCATGGCAGAACGAACGAACGGTGCCGCCCAGGCTGGCCACGCCGCGATTACAGAAACGAGCAATAGCCCGATGGCGAGCAACCAACGTGCGACCGTCGACCGGCTCGGCAGCTTTTGCCGCAACAGAACGACCGCAAAACGGAGGCGGCGAACCACGACCAACAACATTACCGCAGCGCGCCTCGGAAAAACGCCACACGGTTTCCAGGAGCGCTATGGGCCCCGCATCCACTGCGGCGCTGCCGGCGGACCACGATTGACACCCCATCACCACTCCAGTTGGGCCACGGTCACACCGTTCGAGACCGGTCACTCGATACCGTCTCAGCTACCGGAGCATTGAATCGCGAAGAACAGCTTTCCTTGGTCGTGACGCACGCCACCAACGATGAGCACGCCCTTGTTGTCGATCGTGTAGTCGGTGCTGACGAGCGGCTTGTCCGAGCTGGCACCGCGCAGCTTGGCGTGCAGCTCGAGTCGTCCGTTGGCACCGCCCAGGAGCTCGAGCTCGAGCTTGTGGCCGGTTTTCATGCCCGCGGTAGCGGGAACACCAATTTCCAGCTTCAGCGATTTCGCCTCGAGCAAGCGAAAACTCTTGAACGCCGCAAACTGATCGTCTGCCAGCTGTTCCTCGAGAAACTTCAAATTGGCCGGCACCTTACCGTCGCCTTCGCGCTGCGCGAGCACGGCGTGTACTTTGCACGCCGCCTGCTTCACGTCTGCCCGGACCACGCCGGGGACCATCGTTACGGCGGGGGCCACGAGCATGGGCACCATCGCGCCCATGACGACTGGAAGGAGCTTCGAACGCATGCCTTTGCCGTACTTCATAGTGGTCGCTCACTGTCGGCAGAACCTTCGTCTTCCGTGACCCAGATGACCGTCGTGGTGCCTCGGCGACCCTCGAGCGTGCTGATCCGCCCTGTCTTGCCGCCAAACTCGATACGCTGGATGTCCGCCTCGTTGGATTCGGGAATGGCGAGTACCTCCGTGTCGACGTCGTCGCTCGCGATGCTGGCATCGGCAACTCGCGTGTCGGACTGGACGTTCGGCGTGGGCATTCGCTCCTCTACTCCAGACGCAACACGCTCGGGATTATTCGCCGACGACTCGTCGGCCTGCTTTGGCTTGAGCACCAGCACGAGTATGGCAGCTGCAGCCGCCACCAACACAGGTGCGCGGGCCGAGCGAACCCACGATCCTAGCCTCGACCACGGACTCGCCTGACGCTCGGTCTCTCTGCGAAGGCGGACATCACGATCGAGGTTGCGGTCGATTTCGTCCCACATCTGCGCGAAGCGAGCGGCGGGCACACCTTGTGCCTCCCGTTCCAACCCTACGACGACGGCTTTACGCAGGAACGCGAGCTCGTCGATTTCCCTTTTGAGCGCCGGATCACGGGCGAGCTGGGACTCGACCTCCGCACGCTGTTCGGAGGGGAGCTCGTCGTCGAAGTACGCGTGCAAGATCTCTTGGCTGGGGTGCCCGTCGTTCATGGCAGCACTGCCTCTGGTGTGGTGAGCGATCGTTCGTCGGATTCGTCGTGCTTGTCTTGGAGAAATTCGAGACGTTCTTTCAAAAGTCGCTGCATGTTGCGTCGTGCGTGGAACAGGCGGCTCATGATGGTCCCCTTCGAGCAACCCATCGCGTTCGCCATCTCCTCGTAGGACATGCCTTGGAGCTCACGCATGACAATCACTGCACGATGCTTTTCGCTCAGGTAGTCCAAACTTTCGCGTACCGCCAGCAACACCTCCTTGCGGTGGAGCAGATCGCCGGGATCATCGTGGCCGAACATCGGCAAGAGCTCGTTGCCCATGATGGCGAGCTCGCCGTCGTGTCTGCGGCCGTCATCGAACTCGAGATCTTTGTGCCGGCGATTGCGACGCATGTGATCGATGCAGAGGTTCACCACGATGCGATACAACCATGTATAAAAGGAGGACTTCTCCTCGAAGTTGCCAAGGTATCGGTGAACCTTGACGAAGCTTTCCTGCACCACATCGAGTGCGTCTTCTTGATTGCGGAGGAACCCGTAGGCGAGAGCAAAGACTTTGCGCTGATAGCGCATGACCAATTCCTGGAACGCGCGGCGATCCCCTGCTCGACACGCTTCAACGAGCTCCCGGTCATCCGGTTGGGTGCGATCCACGTGGTCCTCAGGCTCAGACGGCGCTCGAAAACGGCTATTCAGCGCTCTGGTGCGGCAAACTATGCCCCGCGCGCCCGTCAGGGGCAAGCGCACCGTGGCATCCCCGCCATCTTACCCACAACCGACCACAGACTCGCTGCCAAGCTGCACGACGGCTATATAGCGGTGTCTGCTCCGCGACACCTCGCCTATGCCTCGTTTTGCCGATCCCTTGCTCGGTTTTTTACGGCGCGCGCGCATATACGGCATTCGGCGAACACTGCTGATCTGCATGCTGGATTTCGCATGCTTGGGCGAGTTGGTGAGCCTGGTGGCCGCGTTGCTCACGTCGGTCACCTTGCGCGGAGATCTACTCGCACCGCTGGCCGGCGCAGCGTTGGGTCTCGCTGTAAGTGCGCGTGGGCTATGGGCTTGGCGTACTTGGAAACACAGGTATGGGTCACCACTCGCCGTTGCACGCACGATCGCGCACACGCGGGGACCGATCCGGGCACAACCTCTCGCCCAACACTCGCCTCACGCCGACATGGTGTTGCGGCACGAAATTCTGGGCGCTACCGATCTATGGCTCCTCGACGCGAACGCAAGCCAATCGACAACGGGTTCACGGGAGCTCGCTCGTCGGTACGTCGACATGATCGGTGGCCAGGTCGAGGCACTCCAAGCTTCGCGCGCGGTTCCTTCCGCCAACTGGCGCGGTCGCATGCTCATGGCGGTGCTGCTGACCATGGCGGGGCTTGCTAGCTGGAGCTGGCCAAGCGGCCGTGTCGGATTCGATTTGTTGGCGCGAGCAAGTGACGGGCGACCGCCCCGTCCTGCGGAGCCCATCTGGTCCGAGCTGTCGCTCGAGATCACGTACCCTGAACATACGGGGCGCCCTGCCCGTTCGGTCCCAAACCCGAGTGGAACGTTGCGCGTTCCCGCGGGCACACACGTCGCGGTCGACATCACGACACGGGAAAGCGCGGATGCAGTCCGTATACTCGTCGTTCATGACGCGAGTGAGGTGGCGCACGCGCCCGAACCGGAACAACACGAATTGACTTCAGCGGACGATGCCGGCAACCACACACGTTTCACGGGTTCGTTCGTCGTTCGCGGCAGTGGCACCTGGACGGTCGTATTGCTGGACGACCCGGACGATCCCATCGCAGTCGCTTCCCGTCGTTCCGAGGCGTTGCGACTGGAGCTCGAACCCGACCGAGCACCCGAGATCGAGCTTTTGCCCCTGGCAGATCAGGAGCGCAACGCCAAACACTCCGATCAGGTCGAGCTGCGTTTCGTCGCACGCGACGACTTCGGCCTCCGCAACGCAACGCTCGCGTACGAGCTGCCAGATGGAACCATCGCAAGAGTCGCGGCCGGCGATGCACCACAACCCACGAGACTATGGCGACATCGTCATGCGTGGGATCTGTCCACGATTCCACTCGAGAACCGCCCACAGATTGCGTATTGGATAGAGATCCGCGACAACGATCCGGGGCTGGGCATCGTTCCGCTTCCCGAGCCTCCAGGAAAGGTAACCAGATCCGCCATCATGCATCTTTCGGTGCAGGATGACGAAGCCGAGCACGCACGCAACATCCTCGGCGTCCAACAGCTTCGTGATGCCGCGGTCGACCTCCTCGGTGCAAGAATGATTTCGGCCGCGTTCCGCGACTCACGGGCCGACATGGGTGAGCCACAACCGCTGCAGCAGGTGGTGGATGCCGGCCCAGCCAATCCCGACGATTCACTGCACACAGCCGGTCCCGAAGTGCGGCAACTCCAGCACGCGCGCGACCTTACGGCCAAGGCGGCGAATCTACTGGCCATGCTCGCTGCCGCCATCGACCGCCTCGCCATGGATACGCTCGCACGCGAGCGCGACATCGCCACGCTGACATCGATCCATCGCCGGCTGCTGCAATCCCATCGCAGAGAACAGACCTTGCATGTGCGCGTCCCGCCGCAGTCCGAGCTCACTCATCCAGAACGCGCCATCACCCTGCTTGGTGATCTGGCTCGTCACAATGTGCGCGAGATTACCCAACTCGAGGACGAGATCATACGATTGGACGATTTGGTAGACAACCAAGTATTGGAGCGCATCGAGGCGGTCATTGCTCGTGTGCAGGCATCACAGCAGAAACTCGTCGAATTGCTGGAACAACTCAAAGCTGGAGACGAATCGGTGAGAGGCGCCATCGAGCAGCTCCAGCAGAAAATTCACGAGGATCTGCGCCGCATTGCCGAAGCGCGAGCAATGTTGGAAAAGGAGGTCGGACAAGAGTTCATGAATCTCGACGCGTTCCAAACCATGGAGCGCATGCTTGCGCAACAACGTGCCAGCGAGCTCGCACGACAAGGTGAAGTCGACAAAGCACTCGAACGTGCTCGTGACGCCCTTCGCGAAATTCAGCACATGCGCGACAACGTTCAACAACGTCTTGCTGAACCGGGCAACCCGAGAATGTCGCCGGAGGACGAGGCACGCATGCAGTTGTTGCGTGAGCTCAGCCGCATACAGGACGAGCAAGGTGGCGTCCGGGCCGAAACGAAGGTCGTTCACGAGCGCTGGCGTGAAGCGGTCCAACATATGCAGGCAACTCGAAACAGTGTCACGGAAGCATCGCGCAGCGCCGAGGAGCTGAGCAAATCGCTGGAACGCATCAATGATGCGCGCCTCGCTCGCGAGGCTCGAACCGCCCTCGAGGACGCAAAGCAAGCACTCCAACATTTGGAGTCACTCGGTAAACGAGACAAGGTCGGTGCGCTCGAGCTCGCCGAAACTGCCGAAGCCGTTCGTGGAGCGCTCGAGCGTGCCAGCGCAGGATCGCCTGCCAACGATGCGGACACCCGTGCCGTCGAGCGGGCCGGAAAGCATGCAGACCAACTTGCGCGGCGGTTAGACGGCGTCGTACCCACGGCGAAAGACGTGTTGTCCGAGCAGGACGTCACCAAACTTCAGACGCTCGAAACGCGGCAGCGAGGACTCCGGGAGCGTGGCGAAGGATTGTTGGACAGCCGGGTTTCGGACCCACTTTCCGAGCACGGACGAGCTGCGCTCAAATCGGCAAGCCGTGCCATGGATCGCAGCGCCGCCGAGTTGGGCGCGCATGATCCCGCCCGTGCAATGTTCGGCCAGGATCAAGCATTTGGGCACATCCAGCGCGCGATCGACAGCTTACGGACGTCGTCGCCACCTCCCAGCTCGAGCCCGACAGGCGAAGTATCCACCGAAACGGAGCGCGATCGTTCGCTTCGCGACGAGCTCGTCGATGCCATGAAGGAGGGCTCGCCTGCGGGCTTCGACGAAGCGGTCAAGCGCTACTACGAGGAGCTGCTGCGGTGAAACGTTTCGTCGTCGCGCTCGGCTGGCTGGTGTGGGCGATCACTGCTTCCACGGTACCAAACACACTCGCCCGGGCCGATGTCGAAAAGAACACAGTCGAGCGATTTCACGTGTTGCTCGACCGCTGGGACCTGAACAGCGCCAAAGCCATGCTGGACGATCTGCGTGATGGACCGGAGCGAGACTCCCGTGCTGGAGAGCTGGCATTCTACGAAGCCGACTACGCCACCGCCGAGCGACTGCTCGCGGGCGCCTTGGCGACCGGGCCGTTTGCCGAGGACGACCCGCTCGGACACGAGATTCGCCACTATCTCGCCTTGGCACGGGGAGCACGACAGGCGCTCGGGCCCGCGATCCGGATCGCCAATCACGACGGCACGGTAGAGATCGTGTTCGCCCATGACAAAGATACTTTACTCGCTCCGTATTTGTTCGACGCCATGGCGGAAGCAAGAACATCGCTGGCGAATGACCTTGGAATCGCTCCCGACCACACAGTTCGCATCGAAATCCTCGACGACCCTGCCAAGCTGGCCATGGTTACGCCGCTCACCCTCGACAATGTCTATACGACGGGCACCGTGGGCATCACCAAATACCGTCGTATCGTGTTACTCACTCCACGCGTGATGGTCTATGGCTACGGATGGCTCGATGCCGCAGTGCACGAATACGTTCACTATTTGCTGACCTTGCGCACCAAGAACCGCGCCCCGGTATGGCTGCAAGAGGGCCTGGCAAAATTGCTCGAGACGCGTTGGAGAGCGTCCAAGCCGCCATCCATCGATGCACCCACCGGCACATTGCTCCATCGCGCGATCGTGCGAGACGATCTGGTGACGTTGGCAGAAATGTATCCATCGGTTGCGATGCTGCCGTCGCAGGAGCGGGCAGCCTTGGCATATGCAGAGGTCGAGACCATGTTGGGTTTGCTGCTCGAACGTCGAGGACCTGCGGGGATCGGCCAGCTGCTCGAACGCGTTGCGGCTGGGGAGGAGGCGCAAGAGGCATTTTCGGCTGCGTGGGGGGATACGTTCGAACGTTTTCTCGCCCACTGGAAAACCACCGTACTGGCGCGCACACGTGCCCACGGCAAAGGCGAGATCAAGAAGAAGCAGTTCAAGGTCGGTTCCGCGGAACCGGAATCTTCCGATCCATCGCTGTTTGGAGACGTGTTTTCGCATCTCGGGGGCGGTCGTGCCCGTCAGCACGCACGCCTGGGTGTTCTGCTGACTCTCCGTGGACACATTCGCCCTGCGGTTTTGCAATACGAAAAGGCACGCCGCGCGGATCGCTTGGTCAGAAACGATGCCAAGCTGGCAAGACGTCTTGGTGAGCTCTACCTCGAGTTGGGCGCCCCCCGAAAAGCATTGCCGCTGCTCGAGCTGGCCGCGCGAGACGACCTCGACAACGCCAACTTGGCTGCCACAGAAGGCAGAGCGCGTGTGCGCGTCGGTGATCACGATGGAGCGCGCCGTGCAATCGCACGTGCTGTGCGACAAAATCCGTTCATCGGATCGATCCACTGTGACTTGGCCAAGCTAGCGTTGGACCCCGAGGTAGCACGACGAGAACAATCGCTGTGCCGCGAGACCCAGCAACGCGGCTCGACCCACGAACCTTGACATCGAGCACCGAGCAACGCATCCGGCGGATTCCGCAGCCGCGTTATCGCGTGCAAACGACGAAACTCGAGCCGGAGACTACGCGACCGCGCGAACGGATCCATTGCGGTTCTGTGCACGATGAAACGAACGATCGATCTGTCGAATGAGCCGGCGCAAACTCTTGCAGACTGGACTCGCCTGCCTCACAACGACTCCAACTTGAAACCCGAGAGCGCGTGGCCCAATTCCATCGAGCACGAGTCGCAAATCGCCACACGTCGCTTGAATCTCCTGTCCTTCCTGTGCTCCACTCATGCTCTCCAGGTCGTGGTGCACGTGCGCAAGCCGAGACAACGCACGATCGACCAATTCGTGCTTGAGTGCGCTGACACAGCGCCCCATCACGATCTGAGCATGTCGCAGTAGGAACGCACCGAGAATGTCCGGCGTTTGTGACAGCCGCGACAGCTTTTCGATCACCTCGGGATGCACGAGCGCCAAACCTCCATCCGAGAGGTTCGACTCGTGCTCGTTGGCGTGCCCAGGTGGCCTTGCCAACAAGCCTTCCCAACTTCCCACGATGGTTCGGCCACAACCGGTATGACCCAGAATCCAGCGCACCTCGGCCTCCGGCCAAGAAAGAATGACACGGACAGCCTCCACCCCCACCAGATTCCCCACGCTGGCGTGAATCGGCTGCCCAGCCTCGATGCCGATGGTTCCAATCGCTTGTCCGGCAGCTTTGAAACACAGCACTCCGTCGCTTCCGGAGGCACAATGCAGTGTCACGAGCAACGCACTGGGGATCCCCCGCGACGTGCCTTGGAAGCTGGACGCAGGGGCAGGAGCATGAAGCACACGCAAGAGTGCCTCGGCTTCGACAGGCTCAGCGAGCACCGCCGTGGCTCCGAGCTTCATGGCCTCGGCGATGTGCGGGTCGTCGAGCCGAGTTGCACGCAAAACGAGGCACAGGTCTGGACATGCGCTCGCCACCACGTGCGTAAGCTTGCTCGCGACTGCGAGTGCGGTTTGAAGATCCATGACCATGGCGTCGGGTCGGATATTCGCTAGATCGTCGAGTGCTCGCGAAACCTCACCATAAAGTGTGACCTCGATTGGATCGCTGGAGCTCGCCAGTTGGTCGGCGACTCGCTTTGCGTGCTCGGAATCGGAGTCTACGTAGAAGATGCGTATGGGGAGGGGTGTGTACATCGGCGGTTCACCGTATTCATCGTCGTGTGACCCACGACGTTTGAGTCGCTAGGGGGTCCCGCTGTGGGCCGTATCACCGGCATGACCCTACCGATCGGCGGCACGTACGCGAACACTGCTAAAACGGACGTCGGCAGGTGACTGTGGCCGTGATTGGGCCATGCTTGCACGGTGTCGACAATCGAACCATTGACCGCATTCTTTGCTGACCCGATAGTAAAATCCAAGTCGATGCCGACTTTGGAAAACCGACTGCTTCGCGGTCGCTCGATCCTCGTGGTAGATGACCACGACGCACATCGGCACTATCTCGTAGACATTTTGCGTGGGCTCGGCGCCGACGTCGATCAGGCCACGGGTGGCAACGAAGCGCTCGCCAAGATGGCCAACAAGCCATTCGACCTGGCATTGCTCGATCTTCGCATGGACGACATGGATGGGCTCGAGGTGCTCAAACGTGCGCGCGAACGTCAGCTTGCGCGCAACTATACGATGATGTCGGCAGAGGGCACGATTGCATCCGCGGTCGAGGCGATCCATCTTGGCGCCTCGGATTTCTTGGTTAAGCCGTTCGAGCCGTCGCAGCTGGTGGAGGTCGTGCGTCGGGTACTCAAGGTCCTGCCGGACACTGCGGAGCAACGCGATCCCAGGCTGGCTTGGCGCGATAAATTTGCGCCCGGGTTTGCGGGTGAGCATCCGTCTTTGCTCGAAGTCTTCCTGGTGCTCGAACGCATCGCAAACACTGACTGCACCGTTTTGGTGTTGGGAGAAAGCGGTACCGGGAAGGAGCTGGTCGCACGAGCCATTCACTGTGCGTCGAACCGTGCCAAACGTCCATTCGTCCCTGTCAATTGCGGTGCTATTCCTGAAACGCTGATCGAGAGCGAGCTGTTTGGACACGCTCGCGGAGCATTTTCTGGTGCGGTTCAGGCGCGCGAAGGACGATTCGCCGCCGCCGACAGTGGCACGCTATTTCTCGACGAAATCGGCGAGATGTCGTTGTCCGTGCAAGTCAAGTTCCTACGCGTGCTGCAGGAACACGAATACGTGCCCGTGGGTGAGGCCAGACCGCGAAAATGCGACGTGCGCATCGTCGCGGCTACCAACAAAAACCTCGAACGCATGGCCGAACAGGGCTCGTTTCGGCCAGATCTGTTCTATCGTCTGAACCTGATCCCAGTACATCTTCCGCCGCTTCGTGACCGTAGGAGTGACATTCCACTGTTGGCGAAACACTTTTTGTCGGTATTCAATCAACGACGCGGACGTGAGCTCGTCGGTTTTACGGACGACGCTATCGAGCTCTTGCGCGAGTACCATTGGCCAGGAAACGTTCGGGAGCTGGAAAACAGCGTCGAACGCATGACGCTCCTGCATCAAGGCGACGGCGTACTGGCGGTCGAGGATCTTCCGACCAAGATCCAATTTACGGCTCGCGTTGCCACCTTGAGGAGTGTCAGCGCAGAGCCCCTGCTCGAAGCCACCGATGCCGGCATTAGCGCGATCGCTTCGACAGTCGTCCCGACGACGACCACAGACCCGTCGTCGATACCCAGCCCCGCTGTGCTACTTCCGGCCGCGGCGGAGAGTGGCCAGGCCTCGAACCGAGCTGACGAAGACGAAGAAGAAGACGCATTCGACGAGCGCGAGCATGGCAGCAGCACTGGAAACGGCATTCACGCCGATTCGCAGGCCGATGGCTCGGGCGGTTGGGGTTCTCCGGCCGGTTTTCGTTTACCAGTCGATGGCATCGACTTACGCAAAGCGGTCGAAATGTTCGAGGACAGTCTCATTCGGCAGGCGTTGGAGCGAACGGCTGGAAACAAAAATCGTGCATCCATCTTGCTCGGCATGAACCGTACGACTTTGGTAGAGAAGCTTCGTAAAAGACGACAACGCGTGGGCGAGGGATAGCCTACGAACATGTAGTCCCATGTGCGGCCATGAAAGCATAGACATGCCGGTGGTTGCTCGTGAGAGGCAGCCAGGGGAACGCCTCGATTCCTCGAAATCTGCACGAGGAAACATGCGAGCCGGCGCTGTCCCGCGTCTTGCAAGCGATACGAGTGTGGACTCACCCGCACTGGTTTCGTCAAACGATTGGCGGTCCCCGTGGATCGCTCGCAAGAGGCGCAGGAGGACGGCTACGTGAACGCACAGTCACAACGTGTGCCCTCGTTATCCTCGTTCGTATCGCAACGAGCACATTCTCCCTGGCAAACTTACCTCGGCGCCGAGCGATCGAGCGCGCCAGGCCACCCCACGGTGATCGCATTTGCGTCCGGCAAAGGTGGTGTCGGCAAAACCAGTCTAGCGGTCAATGTCGCGGTCTCGATGGCACGCAAAGGAGCCCGGGTATTGTGTATGGACGCGGATTTGGGGCTCGGCAACGTGGATCTACTGCTGGGAATGTCCCCTGCTCGCAATGTCGGGCACGTGCTCGCGGGAGAAGCAGGCATCGAGGAAATCGTGTTGGAAAGCCCTCATGGCGTGCATTTGCTACCCGCCAGCGCCGGCCAGTTCGACCTATGCAACCTCGACGATCGCAAGCGGAGACAGCTGTGTGCTGCTGTCGACACGCTCGAGGACCGTTTCGATGTGCTGATCGTGGACACCGGCGCGGGCTTGACGTCCAACGCGGTATGGTTCGCGTCGGCGGCCAGACACGTCGTGCTCGTGACCACGCCCGAGCCAACGTGCGTGATGGACGTTTTGGCGAACGTGAAGATCCTCGCGCGAACCTTTGCTGTTCGCCGTGCCCATGTCGTCAGCAACATGGTGTCCAGCCCAGACGAAGGGCAAGACGTATTTTTGCGGCTTTCCTCGCAAGTGTCTCGCTGCACGGACGTCGTGCTCGACTACTTGGGCGCGATACCTACTGACGCGGCAGTCGGTCGCGCAGTCATGCGAGGCGAACCAGTGGTCAGTTGTTATCCCGATAGCTTGGCGGCGCGTGCCGTCGAACGACTAGCGGACCAAGTTTGGCATTCGCCAGAGCCTGACGACCGCCATGGTGCGATTCGTTTGTTTTGGAAGAAGCTCTTGCAGCAAAGAGATTCGCCGTGACGAATCCCGCGCAAGCCCGCAAACGCAAAGCAGCTACCGGACCCCATGCGATTCGCGGGGCTTCCCTGCCGCGCGTGGTGGAGGCCGGAGAGCAACCTGCCAACGACCCCCCCATCGAACGCGCCAAGCTCGACCCTATGCTCTACCTCGAGTTCGTGCGAAAAATCGCAACTCGGATCGCGCGCCACGTCCCCAGCCACGTGTGTATCGACGACCTCGTTAGTGCCGGCATGGTCGGCTTGATCGATGCCATGGATCGCTATGACCCCGCACGTGTCGATCGGTTCGAGACGTTCGCGGAATTTCGCGTCAAAGGAGCAATGTTGGACGAGCTTCGGCGCGACGATTTGATGGCGAGAAACGCTCGTCTGACATCCAAGCGAATCACGCGAACGATTCAGCAGCTTACCTCGTCATTGGGCCGTCCCCCTTGTGAGTCTGAAATCGCCGATACGCTGAGAATGACTGCGGTCGAATACCGGAGGCTATTGGATCGTGTCGGCGGCGTTCATATGGTGAGCCTCGAGGAGCTGGGCTGCGACGTCGGCTCGCCGTGCATTGGCCCGGACGAGCTAACCCATCGCCGTGAGCTGGAGGCTCATCTCGAACGCGCTTTTGCCGCGTTACCCGAGCGCCAACGGCAGGTGCTCGACATGTATTACCGGCGAGACATGACGCTCAAAGCCATCGGTCGCACCGTGGGGGTCACGGAATCTCGCGTGTGCCAGATCGTGAACGAAGCCACGAATCGCCTGCGCATGGCGCTAAAGAACGACGTGTCGAGAGAATGACGCTCATCGTGCGTTGTGGGGCTCTTCAAGACATGGAGCGACGAAACCCTGACGCCGGCGCTGGAGCAAACGCTGATGATCGCTGGTTTGACACCCCTAGGACGACGGAAGAGGCCAAAACACCAGCAAAATTCCATTGGCACGCTTTCTGCTCGATCACGGCACCATGCGAATCGTTCGCGACGATCGACAACATTCCCGAGCGACGCTTTCTTTGGTCGACGCGATGCACGCAGTCGACGTGATCGGGAGGATCCCCGCAAACGATGGCCGGCGCAGCTGCACGCCTCGGCACACCATCGACGTCAACTCGCTCGTGAGCGCGGTCGTATCGAAAGTACTGGCACGTGCACAGCGAAAAGTCGTCATGGATGTCGTACTTTCCCATCGTCGGCCCCAAGTGTCCGCAGACGCTGGCGCCATGGCGTTCGCATTGGCTGGCGTGTTGGCTGCGCAACTTCAGGGCTTCGAGGATGCGGAATCGGGCCTGGTAAAAATCGTTGTGGACGCGAACCCAAGAACTGTGCGCGTCGCGGTGCTTTCGGAGGCGCTGCCACTCTTGCGATTCGTCAGGGCCACCGAAACCGGTCCGCGAGGCCGGCTGAATCGACCGGACCCGACGATGGCTCATTGCCGGCGTTTGATAGAGCGCCAAGGTGGCACGCTCGAGCTGGCGGAACAAGGAGGACTCATCGGATTTTGCATCGAACTTCCCGCGTTACCTCGCCACAATGCGATTGGCCGCGCCACCTCGCTGCCCAGCCGTGGAATCGAGTTCATCGACGCCCGCGGCTTGCCGTTGCTGGCGCTGGCTGCCTGAGTGATTTCACATGACGATCGTCCCCCATGTCGTGCAAGGAGTCGCGGAGGTCAGCAGCCCCAGCGCACATATACTCGTCATCGACGATGAGGCAACCAGCGCCAATACGGTAGCAGAAATCATCGCGTCCCTGGGATACCGAGTTACGGTCGCAACGAGCTGGACGGAGGCGCTACGCGGCTTTCATGCTGGCGATGTCGACCTCGTGCTCATGGACGCAGTCATGCCTGGTGTGGATGGCTTCAAGCTCACACAGCTACTACGCTCCCGCACCGGTGCGTATGTTCCGATTTTGTTCCTGACCGGCCTTGCGGATGCCGCCGCGCGCGAACAGGGCATTGCCGTCGGAGCCGATGACTTCTTGACCAAGCCCGTGGACATCTTCGAGCTCCGCGTCCGGTTGAAGGCGATGCTGAGAATCCGCCGGCTGACACAAGAGCTCGAGTTGCAGAAACTCAAGCTTGCACACCTCGCACATATCGACGGCCTAACGGGGATTTCGAATCGAAGAACCCTCGATGAGCGATTACCCCAGGTACTCGAAAAAGCCACCCGCACAGGTCAATGTCTCAGCGTGCTGGTGATCGACGTCGATCATTTCAAACGCATCAATGACACGCTCGGACACGCAGTTGGTGATCAAGTGCTGCGGTTCATCGGTCGCCTGCTGGGCGAGCTCACGCGCGGCTCGGACCTTCCATTTCGCTACGGCGGCGAGGAGTTCGTGATCTTGGCGCCTGAAACCAATGCGCATCAAGGCAGCTTGTTGGCCGAGCGCATACGCAAGGCGTTCGAGCTGCGCAGTGGTGGTGCCACGCAAGCCGGCGCACAGACGCTCTCGATTGGGCTGGCGTCGTCCGACATGTTCCCGTATCCGCTCGATGCGTCGCAGATGCTCGGGTCCGCAGATGGGGCACTTTACCGCGCAAAGGCTACCGGGAGAAATCGCGTGTGCCTGTTCGACGCTGCACTCGACGCCCGCGCGGCATAGCGCAAATCAACACCCTCTGATAACATCCGCCGCGACATGAAGCCGTCGCTGATCGTCCACGGAGGGGCCTGGACCATTCCCGCGGAAGCACGGGTCGATTGTCGCGCGGGCTGTCGGCGCGCACTCGAGGCCGGCTGGAAAGCTCTCCAAGCGGGTGGGACTGCGCTGGATGCTGTCGAGGCCGCGATTGTAGTTCTCGAGGATGATCCAGTGTTCGACGCCGGCATCGGTTCACATCTCAACCGCGACGGAAAAGTACAACTCGATGCCATCGTGATGCAGGGAACGTTGGCTGCGGGGGCAGTGGCAGCGGTCGAGCGCATCCGCAACCCAATTTCACTCGCGCGGCGCGTGATGGAGCAAAGTGACCACATGATGCTCGTTGGCGCCGGCGCCGAGCAGTTTGGGCTCGAACGCGGTATGACCCTATGTGCGCCCAACGAGTTGATCTTGGAGCGTGAGCGCAAGGCTTGGCTGCGCTGCGTGAGCAGCGATGGGCATCGCTCTGGGCATCATTTCGGTGAGCAAAGCGGCACCGTCGGTGCGGTTGCCATGGATACCAACGGGAACATCGCTGCGGGAACCTCCACGGGCGGGACATGCTGCAAGCTGCCTGGGCGTGTGGGCGACTCTCCGCTGATCGGGTGTGGCTGCTACGCGGACGCAGAAGCGGGTGGCGTGTCCTGCACGGGTTGGGGAGAGGCCGTCATGAAAATCATGATGGCGAAAACGGCGACGGATTTTCTGCGCACCGGGGTTGGTCCACGGCTTTCTGCCATGGACGCTGCCAACGCGGCGCTGGATGTGCTGCAGCGTCGAACCCACGGAACCGCAGGGTTGATTTTGCTCGACCGCAACGGTGAGCCCGGCTTCGCGTTCAACACACCAGACATGGCCTACGGCTACACGACCGACGAGGGTTTCGTGGTGCACGTATGACCCCAACCTGACCGCTCGCCGTTCGGCTTACGCGGGGGGGTCTCGTTTGAAAAAGCGCCAATGCCCGTCGTGACGTACGAGCCAGCGCACATCGATGGCATCCAGCCACTTCGTTGCGCGCTCCCCAGCATTCGTCCCGAGCAGGATCCTGAGCGCGCCGTCCGGGGTGCGTGCGCGGGTTTCGAGCAAGACGCGCCAACCTTCTTCGACGCGCCGCAGCAGCCACCCGAGATGGACGCTAGGATCGTCGAGCACGACCACCACGCAGGCGCCAACACCCGACGACTCCGAGCGGATCTCGTCGAGCGTGGCAACGCTGCTTCGCTCATCGATGACCGACAACGGCGCACCGACGAAATCCCCTAGCTGTGCCGCCACGCCGTCTCCGTGCACGAAACACAACATGCCGGGCTCGATTTCGCTCGCGAGCTCGACCAGCTCGGACGTGCCGGTATCGACCGCCACTGTGCCGTGGCTGCGCATCTGCAATGTTGCATGTCGCGGCTGAGTGGCTGGCGCAGCGTCTCGCATTTCACTCGAGGCGTCGTCCATGAACGCTGCCGCGAGATCCAAGGACCACGAACGTGCGGTGGGATCGTACATGTCGGTGCTCGCTTGCGCGGGCGTACCGTCGCTCAAATCGAGCGCACTGTTGTCCAGCAAGATCGCGTCGTCGCTCGCGTCTTCCACCGCGTCTTCCTGCATCGCTCCGTTGCTGGACTCCCGAGCAGGCGTAGGCGGCCTTTCGCGCTGTGTCTCGAGCTCGATGGCGGCGAGAATGGCAGGAGCCTCCACCGCGGGACTTGGCATCGGCACGAACGGCTCGAGCGGCGGGATCTCCAGCTTTACCGGTGAGGCTACTATCGGCATTCGCGCAGTACGCCGGGGGTCTTGCTGTAGATGTCCGTGAACGAAGATGCCGTCGGCACCGGAATCCGTGACCAGTGTCCAGACGTCGCGCGAGGAATTCAGGCTGAACTCCACCATGTTGCCGACTGCGAGATCGACCTGCTGATCTGGGCCCAGCACTTCGGTGAGCGCCTCGAACAGCTCCGCTTCACTCACGACCTCACCCGAATGTTCGGTACCGTTCACCGTGGTCAGCACGACCGGCTGACCAGATTCGATGAGCAGCTCGAACGCGGAACGAGAGGATGCGTGCTCCAACACGCCGGCGAGGAACGTCATGTCGAAGCAATATTAACGCGGACGGCCTGGATCAGCCACTGGGGAACGACAGGGAGCGGGGCTGCATGAAACTGCGCATTCCGGCGGTGCTGCGCGTGTACCCAAAACCGGACATCTTCCATCCCACCCACGGTGCTCCTGCCGCTGCACTCAGACCCCGATTGACGCCCACCATGCCAGCATGGATCCGGTTGGCCAACGCTTCGAGCCCGGGGCCCGGTGGACCCCACACGCTCGCCCCCAACCCATAACGCGTGTCGTTCGCGCGAGCCAGTGCCTCCTCGCTTCCCGAAACGCTCGAAATGGCAAGCACGGGCCCGAACGTCTCGTCACGCGCGAGAATCATGTCCTGCGTCACGTCGTCGACAACCGTTGGCTGAAGAAAAAATCCGGGTCCGTAAGCTTCACCCGAAAGTAAAAATTTGGCGCCCCTTCGTTTGGCGTCGTGAAGCTGCTCGAGCACGATGTCTCGCTGTCTGGCGTTTGCCAGCGGCCCGAGCTCGGTCTGTTCTTGCATCGGATCTCCCGCTTGGAACTCGCTTGCACGCGCCACTACACGTGCAACGAACTCGTCGTGGATGCTGTTATCGACCAGGATTCGCTCCACGGCAACGCACACCTGGCCAGTGTTCATCAGCGCGTTTCGAACCGCGTGTTCCGCAGCGGCATCGAGGTCGGCACCTGGCAACACGATCATGGGATCTTTGCCCCCGAGCTCCAGCACGATTCTCTTCATGCCGCTCGCACAACTGCGCATGATGGCCTGGCCGGTGGCGATCGAGCCCGTGAACGCAACCATGTCGACGGCCGAGTCGACCAACATGGCCCCCACGGTTCCGTCCCCCTGCACCAATCCCAACACGCCGGCGGGCAACACCTCGCACAGCAAACCACACAGCATCTCACCGGTATGCGGCGTGTACTCGGACGGTTTGAATACCGCGGTATTGCCGGTAAGCAGGGCGGACAACAGCAGGTTGATTGGCGTGATCACTGGGTAGTTCCAAGGAGCAATGACCGCCGCCACGCCGAGCGGGCGCCATTGGACGACCACGCGTATATCGCCTTCCGTTGCCCGTTCGTCCTGGCAAGCTTCCTGCGCACGTGTGATGAAGCTCTCGATCCTCGATGCGACAGAACGTACCTCCGCACGCGCGTATTTGATGGGCTTGCCCATCTCGCGAGTGATCGAAGCGGCAAGTTTGCTTGCGACGTCGCCCTCCGTCAGTGCGAGCGCGAATGCTCGGATCCGCTGTGCCCGGGCTTGCACGCCAAGGGCATCCCAAGCCGGTTGCGCTGCCCGTGCCGCAGCCACGATGGCCGTCAACTCAGTGCCCGAGCTACACGCGACCTCCGGTAGAGCAGCACCCGTGGCTGGATTGACGGGCAAAAGTGTGTCCCTTGCCATACCGCGGAGCTTGTACCACTTCGGATGCTCGCCGCAAGCTATGCTCGCCGCCGCCGTGCTGGACGACCTACTCACGCTGCCTCGTTGGCTCGTAGAGCTCGTATTCGTCGTGTACGTCGCAACCATCACCGGCTTTGTGCTGCTCGAACGTCGCAAGCCCGCAGCCACACTCGCGTGGCTGCTCGTACTGGTGTTCCTTCCTCTGTTCGGAACGTTAGCCTACCTCGCGTTCGGCCGGCAGCGTGTCCGCCGCAGGCGTAGACGCAGACGCAAGCGTGGGTTCAACCCCACGGATACCACACGCAAGATGGCCAACGTCGAGCACTTGCCAACGTCGTTGTCTCCGAGCTCACGTGGGCTCGTTCGGCTTGCGCTCGAGACCTCGGCGGCGCCGCTTCGTCGAGCTGATCACGTAGAACTGATGGCTTCCCCGGACACGAGTCTCGAAGCATTGGAGCAGGCCATTCGTAATGCCCGTCGTACCATCCACATGGAGTTCTACATCTGGAACGACGATGAGATCAGCCAGCGAGTCACGGCGTTGCTGACACAGCGCGCGCAAGCAGGTGTGCGGGTACGCATCATCTACGACCACTGGGGCAGCATTGGTCTCGATGGCAACCATTTTTCCGAGCTTCGCCAAGCCGGGGGACGGATTGTTGCATACGGGCGCTTGTTGCTACCTATCCGATTCGCTCGCAGCCGGGCCAACTTTCGCAATCATCGCAAGATCGTCATCGTCGACCAGAGCGTTGGGTTCATGGGCGGTATCAACATGGCCAACGACTATCTCGGATCAGGTCAACATGCGCGCTGGCGCGACTTGCTCGTCAAGCTCGAAGGCGACGCGGTGCTCGGCCTCGAAGCCACGTTTGCCGAAGATTGGCTGGAATCGACCGACGAACGCATCGATTTGCAGCCCGAACAGCTCGAGTTGGACATCGACACGCCGCTGGTCGTGCCCACACCGATGTCCTCGGCGGGCCCACTGGTACAAATCATTCCTTCCGGACCCGATCTGGAGCTCGGTTCCTCCATCGTCGCCCAGTTTCTCGCGGCCATCATGTCGGCCCAGGATCGCTGCTACATCGCCACGCCCTATTTCATCCTGGACGAAGTCCTCACCATCGCGGTGAAGACAGCGGCGATGCGTGGAGTCGACGTGCGTGTCCTAATACCCGACCCTTCGAAAAGCGACGCAAAGCTGGTCGCATGGGCGTCCCGCAGCTACTACGACGAGCTGCAGGAGGCCGGTTGCCGCATCTTCGAGTACCTGCCGGGCATGTTCCACGCAAAGTACATGGTGGTCGACGATGGCCTCTCGGCCATCGGTTCTGCCAACATGGACATACGCAGCTTCTATCTCAACTACGAAGTGACCGCGATGTTCTACGATCGTCAGGTCACTGCAGATCTGGCCGAGCTGTTCCAAGCCGACCAGTTACGCTCGCGCGAGATCACACCGGACATCAGGCAGAACATGCCCCTCGGTGCGCGCCTCGGCGAAGGGTTTGCCAGACTGCTCTCACCGCTGTTGTAGCGAACGCAAGCTGTCTTGGGTTTTCAATCGTCGATGCAGACTTCGGTCGTGCCAAGCTCACCGAAACGAGGCCACAGGCGGCAGTCGTAACCATTCCGGCAGTTCGAGTCATGATCACACTCGAGCAAGCAATAACCAATCGCGTAGGCGACACAGCGCGTCTCGTCGGGACAATCTTCATCTCCGAAACATTCGACCGAACACGTTCCTCCGGGAAAGGCGGGCCCCTCCAAACACTCGTCGGCGCAATGCCTATCGTGATCGCACGGCCCACCGACGAGGTCGCCGCGCGGTCCTACACCACCCGCACATTGGTGGCACGTGGAAGCGCTCGCCGCCAGGACGACGACGAAAACGATACGCACGAGCTCCCGCAACATGGTGGGTCGACACACGGCCATGCGTGGAAAGCTTGCCACATTCAAGTAGGAGGATCACCCTGCTGGACCAACGCGGTCGCAACGAGGCTCGACAACACCAGCAACGCTCCCGCGGGCACCAACAGGACGGGAATGCCTGGGTCGGTCGGGCCGTGCCACAGCCCGCCAGCAAAGAATCCACCCCCCACCAACACGGCGCCCAGCAAACACGCCATACGAATACGGCCGGCCCACGACGCCGGCGTACCGAGTCGTTCGAGTGCCCACGCCACCACGAGATTGAGCATTGCCAGTAGGCCGCCATGAGCGTGCCCCAAGCGGAGAAATTCTCGCCGAAGATCGTCGTCGATCCAGCCGCGTGCGCGCAATCCGTACATGGCTTCCAACCATAAGCCACTGGCGAGAAACAGCGCGGCAACGGCCAAGGACAGCCGAATGTGGCGTTGTGATGTCATCATTCGCCAATCCAGATCGCTCGGTCGTCACGGCGGCCGAGCAGTTGTTCCTGGCGTTCGGGATGGTCGGCGAATGGCCCGGGACCCACGAGCGCACGCACGGCTTGTGCGACCGAGATGCGATGTTCGGCCTCGCCGAGATAGTCGTAGCGTTCGACGTTCTCGAGGATCGCTCGTTCGTCAGCGAGCCGCGCAAGCGCACGCATCGCTCGCCACGCAAACCATCGCACCGAGGCGTATTCGTCCTCCAGCGCGTCCACGAGCCACGCCATGCGTTCGTGCGAGCTGGCCCCGCTGGTATCTGGTCGTCCCAATGTATGTGCTGCCAGGTTGCGTTGAATGGGATCACCGCCATACAGATCCAGCACGACACGGGACGCCCAATGTTCCGATGGGTCGGGTGTTCCCACCGGGTCTTTGGTGTCGAAACCGAGCGCATGCATGCCGTCGGCCGCCCACGCCCTCGAGCTACCCACGTGGCACTGCGTACACGCGTCCGGTTGATCGTGTCGGCCAAGGAGCGCTCCCGGGTTCGGTACGGTGATGCGATGGCTCACCATGCCCTCGAGCAAGCCATACGTGATCGAGGGCATATGGCAATCGATGCATCCCACAGGCGCTGGGTGGTTGCCATGCCCGCGGGTTCGCTCGGCACCACTCAGGCGCTCGCTGGGATGGCAGTCTGCACAGGCTGCGTCGCGTTCTCTACCTCCACGTAGCTGTTTATCGGGCCGACTTCCGTGCATGTCGTGGCAATGATTGCAGCCGAGTCCTCCTTCGCGCCCACCGTCATAACATGGCGACAGCAACAGTCCTTGGTATTCGTATGCACTCAAGCGCGGCGTTTGGTCAGGCCAGAACCGCTCGGCGAACGAAAGCTGCGGGTCGGCTTCCATGCGGGAGTCGGCGAAAATCGGCCGAGAGACCTCCGAAAGTGGCGCTCCGGGTAGAAAACCATCGCCACGGATCATCACCGTGGCGATGTCCTTGGCGATGCGTTGCCCGTGGCACCGACCGCACGCCGCACTTTCCAGACCGGGGTCGAGACGCCCAAGATGGGCGATGGAGCCGTCTGGTTGGCCGACGACGCGAGACAACAAACGCCGAAACGGGTTGACGTGTCGCTCTATGTGACGCGATGCGGGTCCATGACAAGCCTCGCATGCCACACCTACTTCGCCGAGCTCACTGGCGAAGCTGCCGTCGCGCTGTTTCCCGGGAACCGGTTCGGTGTTGTGACAAAACAAACAGTTGTCGTTCCAGCGGTTCAGATGGCGAAAGTAGTCGTCACGATCGCCACTGACTCCTTCAGGTTCCACGAATGCACCATTGAGATGAATCCAACGCTTTTCACCGATGTGCCATGCCACGGGCAAGCGCCAAAGCTCGCCCTGCGCCGCGTCGGACCCGCGGGCCGCATACTGCTGATAACGATGACTGCCGATCGTCAGCTCGACATCGACGTCGAGCAGCGTTTGGCCATTTTGGCCACCATCGTCACCCTGCGCGACCACGCGAACATGTGGTCGTCCCTCGACTCGCGTCATGTCAGCGCGGAACCCGAGGTATTCGAAGTGTTCGCCCGCAAACGGTGCAAGCACGTCGGCTTCGTCAGCGCGTTGGGTCATCGTGCGGTGATAACTTTGGTGCCACGTTTCCCACTGTTTGGGATGACACGAACCACACGCTTCAGAACCCTCGACAGTGCTGCTTCGCCGATCGAGCGGCGCAAAACCATTACCGCGATTCAACGTCAGCCAAACTCCCAGCACCGCCACAGCCGTCCAGACCGCCGCCGGGCCGAACA